>Ga0247841_10012663_pt1 | contig 10942 bp, 10 predicted proteins | sample LaCruzMarch2015__2_FD_192410 | JGI IMG/M metagenome (GOLD analysis project Ga0247841, IMG submission 192410) | Freshwater microbial communities from meromictic Lake La Cruz, Castile-La Mancha, Spain - LaCruzMarch2015_18m | ecosystem: Environmental > Aquatic > Freshwater > Lake | place: Spain...
ATGAGTCGTGCCGCTTCTGGATACCATTGATCCCAGCAGACGAGAACGCCAAGGCAGCCCACAGATGTTTTAATCGGCAGAAATCCTAGATCGCCAGGAGTGAAATAGAATTTTTCATAATACCCAGGATCATCAGGAATGTGCATTTTGCGATATTTGCCGGCGATGGTGCCGTCCTTCTCCAACACAACCGCTGTGTTATGACAGAGACCTGGGGCGCGTTTTTCAAAAAGAGAGACGACAATCACGATGCCAAGTTCCTTGGCCAAGCGTCCAAAAATATCTGTGGACGGACCGGGAATAGGTTCCGCCAAATCAAAACGGCCGACATCTTCTGTCTGACAGAAATAAACGCCACAGTGAAGCTCTTGCAAAACAGCCAACCCCGCGCCTTGGGAAACGACTTCACGAATGGCTTTGATGCTCTTCTCAATATTCTCTTGGCGATCAGGACCGCAACTTTGCTGTACGAGACCTACTTTTAATGCGTTCATACTAATACTCCTTTCGGAATCTGCATCGTGACACAATGGAGGGAACCATGCTGAGCGATTAGCGGCAGACAATCAATACCGATAATCTTGCGGTTTGGAAATGCTCCGGCAATTGCTTTTAGCGCAACAGCGTCTTGCTGGTCCCGATAGGTCGGAACCAGAACAGCATTATTGATGATCAGAAAGTTTGCGTAGGTTGCAGGCAAGCGTTGGCCGGTTTCATCATAACAGGCTTTTGGCCAGGGGAGCGCGAGCAGTCTGTAGAGCTGGCCGGCTGCGGTTCGAAAGCTACGGAGGTGAACCTCCATTTCGGATAGCTCCACATAATGTTCGTCAGAAGGGTCATCGCATCTGACATAGGCGATCACATCATCTGGACATAAGCGCGCCAGTGTGTCCACGTGCGAGTCAGTATCATCGCCAGCCAGATAACCTTTTTCCAACCACAGCACACGGTGGACTCCAAGCAAACGGCACAGGTGGGTCTCGATCTCTTCCCGACTCAGATGCGGATTACGATTGGCTTCCAGTAGACACTGGCTCGTGACGAGCAAGGTTCCCGCGCCGTCGCTCTCCAGGCTGCCGCCTTCGAGGATCATCCCGGGAATACGCACGTCACAACTTCCAAAACAGCCCGCGTGCGCGAGGTTTCCGGTCACTTGATTATCGAAGTTTGAGGCAAACTTCAAACCCCAGCCATTGAAACCGAAGTCGAGAAGCACAGGACGTTCATCTTCAAAAACCGTGATCGGACCAAAATCCCGAGCCCACGTATCGTTCGTTGGCATTTCAATGAAGCGAATCTGCTCCAGGCTGGCACCCGCGAGTTTCAGCTTTGCTCGAACCGGCTCTATTTCCGACACCACCAGCAAAACCTTTTCGAACCGGCTGATCTCTAAAACTATATTCAGGAAGACAGGTTCGACCACTGGCAGCGATTCGCACCAGTCACTATCACGGTGCGGCCATGCCAGCAACACACCGTCTTGTTCTTCCCACTCAGCAGGTAAACGCAATTTCATTTGATAAGCATAAAGGATGGTACACGTGCGGTCAAGCGCCTAACTAACGTAAAATCTTCACACCATCAGGAGCTGTGATGTCCGAAGCGATGGTGCCGTCCGGCTTGCATTCATGACGGACGCGTATCACGCCCAACGGCGTGGGATAGGAGCCCTCTGCAAAGGTCAGGTCGCCTAGATTGGGTTTTATGCGCACCACCTTGCAACCTGCTTCAACCGGCTGGATGCCCAAGACATGATGGATCAGCCAGGGCGCAGGCCCCGAGGACCAGCCATGACAGAGGCTGTGACGGAAACCCTTGTAACAGAACTCGCCGTAGTCGCCATGAATATCCTTCTTGCCTTCAACAGGCATCTCATCAATCCGAAAGGCGTTGTTCGTCCAGCTCACATTGAAATCTTCCCAAAAGCTCGTCGCTCCCATGTCCAGCATGGCGCCCCAATAGTCGCGCACGGTATTGATGGCCATCTGATATTCGCCTGCCTGGGCCATGGCCTCAAGCATGTAGTAGCCATAAAAGGTCGAGACGCCTTGCACGCCGTTCTTGGCGAGGACGCTCTCCATCATCTCCTTGTTCTCGCGCAAGCCTGAGAGCGCCAGCAGAGCCGCAGCCTGCTTACTGCCTGCGGGATCAGGCTTGACGGCGCGCACACGTACGAGCGCCTCTGTGCAGGTCTGCTTCATGTCGGCGTCCCCGAACACCTCCGCCATCTTCTCGCCACAGACAAAGGCATTCACCATCAGCGCCTGCATCCCAGCCGCGACGGCCGGCTTATTGTGCTGCGTCGGCCAGTCCAGAAAGCCACTTGGGGTCGCGCACTTGCCATCCTTATCAATATTTTTGACCAGATTGGCGAAGACCTCTTTGAGATAACCCTGCTGCGCTTTAAGATAGGCGACATCGCCTGTATAAAGATACCAGTCGTACTGGCAGCGAATCCACCAAAGGGTATAGGAGGGCATGCCGTTCATCCAAGCATTTGCAGGGGTCGTGGCCTTCATGTAGTCCAGCGACTTCGGAAGGACCTCCTGCGGACCAAAGACCGCCATCAGAGTCATAAGTTCCGGATGCATATCCCCCATCCAGACGAGTCGGTCACGCTTGATACCATCCCAAATGAAATCCTGTGTGCAGAGATGCAGAGTGCGCGCGGCCGTCTCCCAGACCTTGTTCAGCCGTTCATCATTGGACTTAAAGGAGCCAAGCTGAGGCATCGGACGCATGACCGAGATTGCCTCGATGGCCTCCAGACTCAAGACGCCTTTGGAGACTAGATCAATGCGTACAAAGCGGAAGCCTGTCTCGCCAATTTCACGCGACCCCAACCAGGGCAGATCGATCACGCTGTCTCGGATGGCATGGTCGTTACAAGCGCCACGTTCGCCCAGCTCAGACATGGCCTCTGCAACAGACTCGCCAAAGCGGACACGCACCTTCACGCCCCTGCCACTCGGACCACCCGACATCAGTTTCACCCCGCCATGCAATTCACGACCAAAGTCCACGAGGATCGAAGCGGGCGCACCCTTGTTCTGCATTCGGCAACCACTGCCCGCTAGAAAACGGCCTTCTGGCACCTGCCCCATCTTCGATTTCAGAAGAATGCTTGCATCCCCGACCATCGCCTGCTCCTGCTCCCCGGAGGTCCAGACCACCCGCGTCGGCAACAGAAACGTCCGCGTCCGCGGATCCACGCGTTCCCCGAAACAACACGTCATCATGACGCCCGCCAACAAAAGACCTGAAAATAGCTGCTTATTCATATTCATATCCTCTCTTACAATGGGGGTTACTGTACCACATCACCCCTTCCAAAATCAACTCTGAGTGTCTGGACATGTATTCATGGGTGAGGCGGGCGTGACATTTGCGCTCTTCTTCGCGGTTTTTGCGGAAAAGTATTCATTCTTCACATCTATGGGTTACACCCCGACCGCGGCACGGGTGTAACCGTGCCCTCCATTTCTACTCTTACACAAAACATTTTCCCTTGCTTCTACACCGCTAAACAGCAATAATAAAACTATTATGAAAACAAAGATCATGCTCTCTTTTTTCGGCGTGGCCCTGCTCTTTCTCACAGGGTGCGTGACCAACCCCATCACCGGCGAACAGCAGTTCAACATGGTCAGCCAGAACGAACTGCTGAACCTCTCGCGCCAGGCCGTTCCTGAGCAATTCGGAAAAGACTACGGCGTCGCTTCAGATAAAACTTTGAATGGCTATGTCCAAAGTGTGGGCAAGCGCCTGCTCGCTGTCTTAAAGCCCAGTGACATGATCTACCCGAACATGCCCTTCTCCTTCCAAGTCGTCAATGCCACCTACGTCAATGCCTACGCCTTCCCAGACGGCACCATCGCCATTACTCGGGGTATGTTGCTGGAGATGGAGAATGAGGCACAGCTCGCAGCGGTACTTGGACATGAAATCGCCCATGTCAATTGTGGTCACACCGCCTCAGCCATGAGCAAAGGGACCTTGATGGACCTGATGGTGGGTGGCACAAGCGCTTATCTTAGTAGCAAAGAGAGCTCCTGGACCGAGGTGGCCTCCATGGCCGGACAGATCGGTACCTCCGTCCTGCTCGCCACCTACAGCCGTGACCAGGAACGGCAAGCCGATCAAGGTGGCATGGAGTACATGGTTCGAGCTGGATACAATCCAAAAGGGATGGTGGAGCTCATGAAATTGCTGGTGCGTATCAGCAACTCAAACCCCTCTATGATCGAACAGATGTTCTCCTCTCACCCCATGAGTACTGAACGGCTCGAGACCGCCACCCAGCGACTTCAATCAACGTATGCATCTGTCAAAGGACGCGATGGCGCGCAGGAGTACGTTACTGCCACTGCAGGACTGCGTTCAAAAAAGGCTGCACTCGCAGCCTTTGCAAAGGCTGAAACGCAGGTTGCCAGTAAGCAGTCGTCCTCTGCGATTCAATCTGCCAAAGCAGGCCTTGCCCTCTTGCCCAGTGACCCAGCAGGCACCTTGATCCTCGCGGATGCCTATGCTGCAGGCGGCCAGATCGCCGCCGCCAAGCAAGCAACGACCGCGGCAGTCAACAGCTCCGCCTCCCTGCGTGCGGAGAGCATGCTGGCACAATGCGCCCTGCAGCAGAAAGATTATGCCACCGCCCTCACCCACCTCAACACCCTGGAGAACAAGAAGAGTTCTGACCCCCGCCTCTATTTTTACAAAGGCGTTGCGTATGAAGGACTAAACCGTAAAACCGAAGCTGTAAAAAGCTACGACACCTACTTGATGCGGAGCAAGGGTGCTACCTCCGAAAACGCGTATGCCCGTCAACGCCTCCAGAAGCTCGCCCCATCCCCTGCGCAGAAATAAGAGGCAAGCCCAGTAGCAGTCGGCAGGTGCAGTTGGCAGTTAGTTACCTCTTTCCTTACCGTAACACCCAAAAAATGCACCTTTCGCCCTTGACATTATAGTATCATTTGATATTATCATGTCATGATTTTTAAACCATTAGCACTGCAGAGCGATGCCTCCATCCTCACCAAGATGCTGGCCATTACGAAACAGCTCGGCCAGATGGAAGGTGTCAGGCTGTTACGTCCACAACCCAAGCTCCGGGAGAAAAACAGAGCCGCCACAGTCCGGGGATCCACCGGCATTGAAGGGAACAAATGCTCATTGGCAGAGGTCGAGGCCATCGCAAACGGAACACCCGTGGCAGCATCTAAGAAGGACATCCTGGAAGTTAAAAACACACTGGATGCTTATACGGCGCTTCCTGATTATGCTCCCTATTCGGTAAAATCTTTTCTCCGTGCCCATGCTAAGTTGATGGGCGGAGGTTTAATCCTGGATGCAGGGCATTTCCGAAGAGAGGCTGTTGAGGTCTACATCTCTGAAGAGACGACACGGGCGATGCCCCCTTGGAAAACGGTCGAACCCTCCATGCAGGCCTTATTCGAGTACCTGCGAACCAGCGATGATCCGCCGTTGCTCAAATCCGTCCGCTTCCATCTTGAATGTGTGCTCATCCATCCGTTTACAGATGGGAATGGACGCACGGCACGTCTGTGGCAGACCCGACTGCTCATGGAATGCCATCCCATCTTTGAATATCTGGATGTCGAATCCATGATCTTTGAAAAGCGTCTCGCGTATTATACCTGCATTCGGACGGCACAGGAACAAGGCGACGCCAAAGCGTTTGTTTCCCTGATGCTGGATCAGATTTATGCTTCACTCCAGAAACTCTGGACGAACAGCGGTCCGGTTGTTTCTGGCTGGCAACAGCGTATCGAGGATGCCCGAGCGGCCTTGAAAAGGAAGTCCTTCACCCGGCAAAATTACCTTCTCCTTCACAAAACCATCACACCCGTCACCGCCAGCCGTGATCTCAAAGCGGCTCTGGATGCAGGCCTTCTATCCAGTACCGGAACAAAACGCACCACCTGTTATCAGTTTTCTTAGCATCCGAAGACCTGTTACGGCTTTTCCGCTTTCATGAAGGAATTCCAACGTACCTAATTGGGCCTACCAGTTTATGCTCTTGCGAAAGGCGCTTACCTAAATACAAGGAAGAAATATTTTCCGGCGCAACTTTGCCATTAAAACCATAGCGTCCTTGAGCCGTTTCTCGCCCTGGAAAATTTTCACTCGTGGCCTCCAACCATCTTGTCGGTACAAAAACTCCAACGACCTGCCCATATCGTATGGCTAGAACAACTTGGGCTTGCTTGGCCCGTTCGATTCTCACATGCCACGCATAACGCGCACCCTCATACACTTCTTTGGCAGTGGCATTTTCACTAACAGTGTCATTTACACAAACCAATAGGGCTTTGTGTTTGAAGACCACACATTCATTTTTATTGCTCATAATCTTCCTTTCATCCTATTAACCTTAATCAAACGCTGCTGTGTTAATCTTTCGCACAAGAATCGATCCACTAGGGATCGTCTCAACAGTACCTTCGAAAACTAATTCCCTGAGTTTACGCTCTTCAAAAACAACCGGACTTCCATATACAGTGATAGAATAACCTTGCTGAGATGTTGTCGTCCATTTATCCTGCATACCTAGCTTTGACGCAATCGGCTGTATACCATCCATCTTTCCAACAACACTATTATGTGAGAAAAATTCAAGCGATGGACTTTCATACCGGAAATCGCCCAAAGAATAGGAGCTTTGAAACGTCTTAATAAAGCTCTTCACTTCAACTCCCTTGGTGTCAAACATGATGTCAACCGCCTTTTTTGGTAGATAAATCGCAGTGACTTTTCCATCGGCGGAGGCGGTTGCCCGGATACCGCTCTCTTCCTCCTTGAACCATCTGCCCTCTGCATAATTTTGCAACACAATGGGTGGAGCCTTAACCGAGCCTCCCTTTTCCATGTAATATCGCAAGAGTGCAGCAGCATCCTGTATCGGCATTCCAAGATAGAGGCTTTTAAAGACTACCGTGCTTAATTTTAAAGCCTCAGCTTTCGCCTTCAACTCTCCCAGCCGTTTTTCATCTACCTCTTCAATCTCATCTGCAGCAGAAATTTTCCACTTCACACCATATTTTTTACATTTCTCTTGGGCTAGTGAATGGCCCTGTTCCGCTGCTTTCTGAAACCATTTAATAGCCTCGGCTTCATCTTCCGTTACTCCGTCGCCTAATACGTAACCAAAGGCGACCATGACTTGAGCCCAAGCGGATCCCTGATCTGCAGCCTTTTTAAACCATTTGAAGGCCTCGACCTTATCCTCGGCAACTCCCTCCCCGACTGAATAGCAGGATCCCAGATTGGCTTGCGCCAGAGCATTCCCCTGCTCTGCAGCTTTGCGATACCATTTAACGGCCTCGACTTCATCCTTGAATACTCCCTTCCCGCGGAAATAGCAGTATCCCATATTGAATTGAGCCCGAGCATCCCCTTGCTCTGCAGCTTTGCGGTACCATTTCACGGTTTCGGCTTCATCCTTGGATACTCCCTTCCCGCCGAAATAGCAGGATCCCATATTGAATTGAGCCCGAGCATTCCCCTGCTCTGCCGCCTTGCGATACCATTTAACGGCCTCGGTCTCATCCTTGGCAACTCCCTTCCCATCTAAATAGCAGTCTCCCAGATTGACTTGAGCCAAAGCAAACCCCTGCTCTGCGGCTTTTCGAAACCATTTGACGGCTTCGGCCTCATCCTTATCAACTCCGCTCCCATTTAAATAACACACCCCTAAAATATTCTGGGCATTAACATGACCTTTTTCAACCGCTTTCGTTGCCCATGAGAATGCCTCTTTGCCATTTTTTTGCACACCAAAACCATTATTATAGCACCTTGCAAGAATATATTGAGCTTCTGAATCCCCCAATTCTGCTGCTTTTTGCAACCATTTTAAGGCGTTCGTATAATCCGGCGGATTATTTTTAAAATATCGTTGCCCAATTTCACTCAGCGCCGAAACATTCCCATCTTTGGCCGCCGTCAAAACAACCTCATACACATCATTCGATCCATAAGTCTTCGCCTCGGATTGACTCTGCTGCGCCGAACCAAACTGACAGGTGAATGACAATGACAAGCATAACAAAACTCTTTTGCTTAACATAATGATTCCTTAGCTTTAAAGCAGTTTATTCTAAAATTAATTACCTTTATTGCCCTGGATGGTTTATGAAACAAAAGTCGTTTCTCTTGTTTCCCTTGAATTGATGAAAATTAACATCTGTCTCTCCGACAGATGTCAGATTTTTGAAATACACAGCATGGCGAGTGCTTAATATTTCGGCTGTATCTGGCTTTATGGGCTTATCAATCTCCACAAACTGGCCTACAAATAACTCTGCACCTGCTAGTCTATCTTTAGGACGAAAGTAAATAATAACTTTGTCAAACGTATGATTTGGATCTATGCGCCAGTTTCCCGAGTGCCCATTTCCTTCGCTGTCTGATTTTTGAAACTTGCTTCCTTTTGTAAAGATAACAACAGCAGATTCTCCATCTTTAAGCAGATCTCTTGCATGGTCCGGCATTTGGCGTTTCCTCCTTTACCCTTTTACTTTTTAGAAATAAAACGGACCAACTCCAGCGACCTTTCCGGGCATAAAAAAAGGGCGCGGACTCCAGTCCGTGCCTCGCAAGGGGTACCGGCAAGCACCTCCACAGAAACACAAGAGCTGGAGGCGCGCCGAACGGCGCACCTCCGTGCATCTTGCTTCTGTGTGATAAACTTTGCCGGTTTTCTTGCGAAGCATAAATGCGCGTAAGCGCAAAACCAATAGTTGCGGGAATCGTCCCCGCGATGGAAAAGATCAAATATCCGGTTCTCAAACGAATATGTTGAGAGAATACGCCCTTTGCAGGAAAAGCTCAAGGGAAAAGTGGCGGAGAAATGCGCGAATTCGGGAATGCGGGAATGCGTTAATGTGTGAATGCGTAGGTGAGGGAGGCAAGCGAGTGACTTAGCAGCATTGCTCGGCTCCAAAGAAGGAGCCGCTAAGAGGCTGCACGGGGGGAGACGCGTGAGCGGGCGCGGGAGAGGCGTGGACGCGAGACATCGCAGGCGAGGAATGCGGGGAGTCGTAACTGGGCGGGGGTCCTGTATTCGGGAACCGCCCAGAGGCGGCTCATCCGCGTCCGCAGCGCGATGGCTCCGCAGGACACGCCCGAACGCGGAGCGAAGGCGTCTCGACACAGGAGGCCGACCCTGTACTCGGGTGAGCCGGCGGGGGTATCCAAGCATCCGCCGTTCGGAAACGGAGGTGGATTTGCGGATGCGCGGCTGGGTGCTGGATATGTATCCGCCCCAGCCGCGATTCAGACGCAAACTCCACCCCGTTTACCGACCGGCGATAGATGCGTACCCGCCGGATCACCCAGCACAAGTAAAGCCAAGCAAATCAAAGGGGCACGGACTTCTTGCCTCGCCGTTTTATCCGCCGTAGTCCTATTGGCGAAGGCGGAAGATTTACGAAGGCGGGTCCTGTCTGCGATCAACGGGTTGGAAAACCCGTTCTCCTTTTTGACTAGCCCAATGCTGATAAGGGAGCAGGATGCTCCCTCTACTTTGATAACTGCTCCCTATTCGCACCTTGAAGCCATTTTTTAGACGTGTTATGATGTGAGCCATGAAATTGAACACCTTGGGAAGACGAGATTTTTTACACTACTCCGCTCTGGGCGCGGCTTGTGCAGCCACGTCGACGCTTGCACAGGGAGAGAACACTGACACGCTCCCCCAGGCCGTCACGCCTGCTGAGGCGACACTGACGACGGAGACGGACGTGCTGATCGTGGGTGGAGGAACAGCAGGTACCATCGCTGCAATCCAAGCTGCGCGGGTTGGCGTCAAGACGTTTCTCGTTGAACGTAATTCCAGGCTGGGTGGCACCATGACCACCGGTGGCGTGGCCTTCCCAGGACTCTTCAGCGCCTGGGGCAAGCAGGTTATCGCCGGTATTGGTTGGGAGCTCGTCAAGGAGAGCGTGGAACTGGATGACGGGGCCTTTCCAGATTTCTCGCAGATCCCTAAACGCCACCCCGAGCATCAAATGAAGGTCAACCAATTTCTCTACCCACTCTTGGCCGAAGAGAAGTGTCAGCAGGCAGGCGTTGAGATCGCGTACTACGAGTTTCCCCAGTCTGTGACAAAGACAAAAGAGGGCTTTCAAGTCCTCTGCGCTGGCTTCGGCACACAGCGCCGGATCCTGTGTAAACAGATCGTCGACTGCACAGGCGGTGCGGAGGTGGTGGCGCTCCTGGGATTGGCGCGCTTGCGCGAGGAGGAGACCCAGCCGGGCTCCATGCTCTTCACACTGGACAAACCCTACGAGGCTGGACGTGTAGGTATCACGGACGCTCTCTACATCCATGGCGCGGACTCCTCCAGCTCGCGCAGTGTGACTGCTGCAAACATGAAGGGTCGCAAAGACCTGCTCCAAAAAATTCGCTCGTCCAAGAAGCGCCTAACTCACCTCCAACCCGAAGCCAGCTTCCGCGAGAGTTACCGTATCGTGGGAGAGACCCTCATCGCTGCTGACGATTATACCAGCGGTAAAGTCTTCGAGGATGCGGTCTGTTACGCCTTCTATCCTGTTGACCTCCATACCAAGAGTGGCGTCAAACCCAAGCCCTTGGCCACGGGCGTAGTGCCAACCGTACCCTTGCGTGCACTCGTCCCGAAGGGCAGTAGTAACATCCTTGTTGCAGGCAGATGTGTCTCGAGTGACCGTTTAGCCAACTCTGGCCTGCGTGTCCAAGCCTCTTGCATGGCCATGGGACAGGCCGCTGGCGCCGCAGCCGCGTTGGCCGTGACAGGGAACACCACACCGCTGAAAGTCCCTCTCGCCGAACTGAGGACGACCCTCGCCAAACATGGCGCCATCGTACCCTCTGTATGATCAGCGACTTTTCATCACTGACCCCTGACCGAGTACTCGAAGCAGTCGAGGCGGCTCTCCATCAA
>Ga0247841_10012664_pt1 | contig 10942 bp, 11 predicted proteins | sample LaCruzMarch2015__2_FD_192410 | JGI IMG/M metagenome (GOLD analysis project Ga0247841, IMG submission 192410) | Freshwater microbial communities from meromictic Lake La Cruz, Castile-La Mancha, Spain - LaCruzMarch2015_18m | ecosystem: Environmental > Aquatic > Freshwater > Lake | place: Spain...
AGCTAGAATAGAAAGAGATAAAAAATTAGAAAGCGAATTACCTTTTCTCAAAAATTTTCCTTGCTACAATGATTTACTAAAGTGGGGGTATATTCCAAAAGCATCAGATCAGAAAGAAAAAGTTTTCAATTTATTAAACTTTTTTGGCGTTAGTTCTTTGAATTTTGTGCAAAATACCTATCCCGTTGCATTTAGACAATCTGCTCAGGATAATTTATCTCAAGGGTGTTTAGCTGCTTGGTTAAGGTGTGGTGAAGTTATAGGAACAAAAATTGAAACAAAGCCTTTTGATAAGGATAAGTTAATATCATCTATAGACACTTTGCGTGCGCTGACAAATAAAAATGCCACTGAGATTGAAAAGGGGTTACAAACGATATGCGCTGATTTTGGTGTCGCCGTGGCTTTTGTCCCATATTTTGCAAACACTTATGTTGATGGGGCCACAAGATGGCTTTTACCAGAAAAAGCATTAATACAAGTTAGTTTACGTGGAGCTCATATTGACCGATTTTGGTTCACATTTTTCCATGAATTAGGACATTTACTAAAACATGGTAAAAAAGAACAATTTGTTGAATTTGAAAAAAGAGACAATATCGATCTTAAAGCAAAAGAGGATGAAGCTGACAAATTCGCTGGCGAAACTCTAATTCCAGAAAATGAATTCAAGCATTTTAAATATTCAAACGTACCTACCTCTGATGTTAGTATAATAAATTTTGCAAAAAAAATTAATATATCCCCAGCAATTGTTGCTGGCAGACTTGCGCACGAGCTAGATTTACGAGGATATAAAAACGTATGGAAAAAATTTTCCCACTTAAGAACGAGATTAAAGTTTGCCGAACCTAAGTAATTAATGTTAAGCGTGGCTTTGTTGCTATTCGGCCTAGGGTATTATTTTTCCTTTTTTCTAACTTCTATTTTTCAAAGCGTTTTTGATAGTATCAGAATCAGAATACTCAAGCTCGGTACCGGTAGAAAGTCCACGGCCGAGATGGGAGATTTTTAAATTATATTTTGTTATCAAAGGATTCAGAGATTGAATAATAAAATCAGCAGTATATTCGCTTTCCGGATTTATACTAAAGCCTAGGATTATTTCCTTTAGCCTGACCACTTCCTGTGAGGGATTTTCTTTGGCTTTATTTTCTACGGTGTTTAATAATTCTCGCAGACGAACTCTAGTCTCTGGATTTTTATCAAGTATCGGTACAGTGCCACCAAGCACAAAATATTTACCATTGAAGGAGTGGCTTTTTTCTATATTTTCCAAATCAATATCTCGGGCTACAATCATCAGAGAATCCAAATCTCGATTCTTACTACTGCAAATATTACAGAGTGATACTGTCTGTTTGCCTTTAGTAAAATAGCGATAACATTCTTGGCAGATCTGGATTTCTTTTTGGAGTTCTTCTACTAGCACAGTGAACTCTTTAATATAGCTTTTATTGCGAGTTAGTAAAAAATATACAAAGCGTTTGGCTTGTCTCGGTCCAATCCCTGGGAAACTCTTAAATATTTCTGTCAGTTTTTCTATCGTATCCATAAAATTAGGAATTAAAAGGCGGCGTTATTTTTATTTACATTGTCAAAATCTTTAAAATCAGAATTTTTATCCACATTAAGGAAGGTTGTTTTGTGTGGATCAAACATCAAGTCTACTTTACCGGTCGGGCCGTTTCGGTGCTTTTCAATCAATATTTCTGTCTGTTCTTTTCTACCTCCACCTTCTTCATTGTTTTCTCGGTGAATAAACATAACCACGTCGGCATCTTGTTCAATAGCACCAGAGTCTCTCAAGTCTGAAAGCTTTGGACGTCCACCACGTTGCTCCACCGCACGAGAAAGCTGGGAAAGGGCAAGTACTGGCACATCAAATTCTCGAGCTAGTTGTTTAAGAGAACGAGAAATTTCGCTGATTTGTTGCACCACATTATCATTACCTTTGCTGTGTATTGGAGTCATAAGCTGTAAGTAGTCCACAATAACCAGGCCTAATCCTTTGTCATTTTTTAATCTTCGGACAACACCACGCATTTTCAAAATGTTGTTATCTGATTTTGAATCTATATATATTGGCGCTTTGGAAATCGGCTCTAAAGCATCTCGTATTCTATCAAATTCAGCATTGACCCAGCCTTTACCGGTTCGTAGTTTCCAAGCATCCACTTTTGATTGGGCTGATACCATCCTGTCTACTAGCTGTTGGGTGGACATTTCCAAAGAGAAAATAGCTACAGGAATATTGTGATCTACAGCTGCTTGGCGGGCAATATCTAAGGCGAGGGAAGTTTTACCCATAGAAGGTCGAGCAGCGAGGATGATAAGGTCTGACTTTTGTAAACCAGATAAATAATTGTCCAAATCTCTAAAACCAGTCGGAACTCCGCGTAATTCGTGATCAGACTTTTGTAGATTTTCCCAGCGCTCCAATGCTTCTGGTAAGACGTCTTTTATTTCTTCAAACTTATTTGAAGTTGTACCTTGAGTGACTTCATAAATTTTCTTTTCCGCTAAATCAAGTAGAGTGCTCAGCTCTTCTGCTTCTTCATAACCTAAAAGAGAAATATGTTCAGATGCTTCGATAAGTTTTCTTAGAGTAAATTTTTTCTGGACGATCTCGGCATAATGTTCAGCGTTGGCAGATGATGGGACTAAATTTACAAGCTCGGTTAAATAGCTAGTATTACCAGTTTGTTCGGCTTGGTTTTTTTCGGTTAGTCTGGCAGAAAGTGTAAGTAAATCAATTGGTTCACTTTTGCTAAAAAGCTCATTCATCGATTTAAAAATAATCCGGTGCTTTTCCGAATAAAAAGCTTCTGGCCTTATGATATCCATGATCTCATGGATCGCTTCGGGGCGTAGCATTATAGATCCAAGCAAAGCGCGCTCGGACTCAATATTGTTTGGAGGGATTCTTACCCCTGTTTTTTTAATATTTTGAATCATGGTGACATTCTAGCACGACAAAATTTAAAACAACAAACCCTAAAAGGGTACATTCTGTGAATACCCTGTGGACAGGAAAAATGCTATAATGCGGGGATGAAAAATTTCATACAAAAGGTTCACAATATATTTACTAAATACCATGTTTTTATCACTATGGGGGTGGTTTTATTGGTGGCTATTATAATCGGTTATGGTGAATATCGCCGAATAGATCTAATAAAGAAAATTAATCTTCAGGATCAGAAATTAGCTTCCACTATGGTGGCTTTTATTAGTGATATTAAGGGTTTGGAGGATAAAATCACTAGTATCGTGGCTCAAAATAACTTATTAAATAGTACTGTTCAGACTCAGATTGATCAGACTAGTGCTCTGTCTGATCAGTTTTCTCAGGTAAATGATACTGCTATTGCTCTCGATAAATTAAGTAAGGTGGATACACAGTTATTACAAAAATATTCTAAAGTATATTTTTTGAATGAAAACTATAAACCATCCTCAATATCTGATATTCCTAGTCAGTATGGTTATGATAAGACTGTTGATTATCAGATTCTTGAAGGGGTTGAGCCGTTTCTAGATAAAATGTTTGAAAAAGCTTCAGATGCCGGAATAGATTTAAAGGTTATATCTGCCTATAGATCATTTGATGATCAGTCAATCTTAAAATCTACTTACAATGTAATTTATGGTTCCGGTACCGCAAACCAATTTTCAGCTGATCAGGGTTATTCCGAACATCAATTGGGGACAACAATTGATGTTACTACTCCTGATACTGGTGATAATTTTGGTATATTTGATGGAACTGAGGCTTATAAATGGCTTAATGATAACGCTTATAGATACGGTTTTATTTTATCTTATCCAAAGGATAATACTTATTATACCTATGAACCATGGCATTGGCGTTTTGTGGGGGTAGATTTAGCCACCAGACTTCATCGGGAGGATAAGAACTTTTATGATTTAGATCAGAGGAAAATTAACAATTATCTGGGTGTATTTTTTGATTGATAATCTAATTGTGTTATACTAGGAATTATTAATAGTTAATTAAAAATATTTTATGGAAAAAGAAACAAGATCACACACTGTAACAAAGACAAATTATTCAACACCCGTCGCTATTGTTATTGCTGGATTAGTTATTGCTGGAGCTGTCTTTTTTAGCGATGGTAAAAAAGATGTAACCCCAAATAATAATACTGCTAATACAAATCAGGCTAACACTGTTAATATTAAAAACGTTAAGATTGCTGGAGAGCCTTTTATTGGTAATGCCAATGCGCCAGTGGTTATTGCTCAATGGTCTGATTATCAATGTCCTGCTTGTCAGTATGCTGAGCAAAAGTTTATTACTCCGCTTATTGCTGATTATGTTAATGCTGGTAAAGTAAAAATTGTTTTTAAAGATTTTGCTTTCCTTAGTCAAGATTCACAGACTATAGCTTTGACCGCTAGGGCAGTCTGGGAAGCTTATCCTAGTAAATTCTATGAATGGCACAAAGTATTCTTTGATAATCAAGGTCAGGAAAATACTGGTTGGGCAACTAAAGAAAAAATTGCTAGTTTGAATGCAAAAGTAGTAGGGCTAGATCAGGCGGTTATTGATAAACTAATTGCTAAAAATTCAGTTGCTTATCAAGCTGCAATAGATGCTGGTAAAGCTGAGGGAGTGAAGCTAGGAGTCAATGCCACCCCATCATTTATTATTGGGGATAAACTTATTGTAGGTGTTCCCCAATATGAAAATGTAAAAGTGTTGATTGACTCTTTATTAAAATAAACTTTAATCCAAAAAGATTATGAGAATAAATGAAAAAGGGGTAAATATGGAAATCACTGCGGATATTAAAGATTATCTTTATAAAAAATTAGCTCACCTAGAGAAATTTTTAAATCCAGCCGATGAGAGTATTTTGTGTGAAGTAGAGCTTGGTAAAACTTCGAACCATCATAAAAATGGTGATGTTTTCAGGACCGAGATAAATCTGCATATTGCGGGTAAAAATCTACGTGCAGTATCAGAGATGGATGAGCTATTTGCCTCTATTGATGTGGCTAAAGATGATATGGTTAGAGAGCTCCAGGTTAATAAAGACAAAAAAGTTAGTTTGTTAAAGAGAGGTGGAGCCAAAATTAAAAATTTTGTTAAAGAAACTTTTGGTAACTAATAGTTAAACTATGAAGAAAATTATAAATCCATCAGCTATTTTGTATATAATTATGATTGTAGTGATAGTCTTGCTTATTGGTTATGCTTCTTCTGATAGTAAAAATAATTCAAAGATTAATATTGATGCAAAAAATAGTTCAGAAGTTACTAGTGGTGTTAAAATTATAAATAATATAAAAAATAAAATGGTAACCATGGAAACCAGTTTAGGAAATATTGAGATAGAACTTTATTCTGACAAAGCGCCAAAGACAGTAGAAAATTTTGTAAAATTAGCTAATCAAGGTTTTTATGAAAACACTAAATTTCACCGTGTAATAAAAACTTTTATGATTCAAGGCGGTGATCCTTATACTAAGGGTCAAGATACTAGTGTTTACGGTACTGGCGGACCAGGTTATAAGTTTGAAGATGAACCAAACGATTTACCAATGGTGGCTGGTATGCTCGCTATGGCTAATAGCGGCCCAGATACTAACGGTAGCCAGTTTTTTATTATCACTGCGGCGGAAACCCCTTGGTTAGTAGGTAAACATACAGTTTTTGGTAAAGTTATTTCTGGTATGGATGTAGTCACAAAGATCGAAAATACTAAAACCGGAGCAAATGATTTACCTGTAACTCCGGTGGTTGTAACTAAGGTGACTGTTAAGTAAAATATTCTCTTATTTTTAGCAACCTTCTAGGTGTCATCACCAGAAGGTTGCTTTTTTCTTACCAGACGATACAATAGCAAGATTAAAGTAAATAATAAGTTATGAAAAATAAAAAATCAGGTTTTACATTACTAGAAATCCTCCTTGTCGTCGGTATCATCGCTATCCTTGCTGGTATCACCATAGTCGCTATCAATCCTTCTAAACAACTAGCCCAAGTTCGTAATACTGAACGTAAGTCTGATATTAAACAGATAGCTAATGCTATTACCTAATTTTATATAGATAAAAACTACTATCCTGCTTCTACTACCGTCTTTACTACTCTCACTGAGATCTGTGATACTGGTACTCTATCAGCACCATCAGAGGTAACCTGTACTGATATGGTAGATCTTTCTGAACTCGTCCCAACCTATATCACCGCTATCCCTAAAGACCCTAGTGCTACCACTACTGATCATGCTGGTTATCGTGTTATAAAGACCGGTAATCAGATTGGTCTTTCAGCTCCAGCTGAACTTGGTCAGGTTATTACGATTGGGAATATTCCAACCTGGACCCCGATTAGTGGATTAGTGGCACATTATTTGATGAATGATAACCTTGCGACGACTGCTGTGTTAGATAATACTGGAGCACATAATGGGACAGCGACGGCGAATACAAGCGCAATGAGTACAGTAGGTAAGACTAGTACAGCTTTTGTATTTACAAATTCTAATTATGTAAATATTGGAAATGCGAATACTTTTGGAATTTATAATGGGTTAAGTTTATCTGCTTGGATATTTGTAGCCGACTTTAATGGGGCTATATATGGGACAACAATGATCGGTTCTGATGGGGGGACCCAACCAGTATCTTGGGATGCATATAACGGTACCTATCAAAGATTCTTTATTAATGGAGGTGCGGGTGGTTTTTTTACATCTAATACTAGTTATAGTGTTAATACTTGGTATCACGTCGCAGTAACTTATGATAGTTCAGGAAATGGAGTTTTTTATAAAAATGGTCTTCCAGATGGGACATTTAGTGGAGGAAGTATGCCTTCTGGTAGTGCATCCTTATTAATAGGACATAGACAAAATGGAAATACTATTTATGGTAAAATTGATGATTTTCGTGTTTACGACAGAGTTCTTAGCTCTACAGAAATTACTCAACTTTATAATAGTGGATCGGGGACAGAGGCGGAGTAAAATATTATTTTAATCCTCTTAAAAAATCCTCATAGCTCATCTCCTTTTTTCCTTCAGGAATAACTTTTAGAATATGAAAGGCATCATCTTTATATTCTGATTCTTTGATTATAACTCTGATTTTTCTTGTCCCGCGTAACTCTGGTGAAATGGGATGGTCATCTTTAGCAATAAAGAAAAAAGTGCCTGGCCAAGGGTAATAAGCCTTGGTTTTTAAATAGTTTTCAAGTGGTTTGCTCATTTCTAAATCTAGCAGGCCATCATTCTTTTCTACTTTCTTAGTAAAGGTAGCCTCTGCATGATTTTGCTCTACTGGCTTTAGACCACCTCCTATCCAAGCATCTAAATTATTAATAAGTAATTTTACACCAGTTTTAGCGGTAATTTCTTTTAGCTGTATTAAATTTACTGGCCAGTCTTCTATATCAATCTTTTCTTGAGCAATTATTGGTCCATGATCTATCTGCTCGTCCATTTTCATAACTGTAACTCCGATATTTTTTTCATCATTTAAAATCTGTTCTTGAAGGGGGGATGGTCCACGATATTTAGGCAAAAGAGAAGGGTGAATATTTAAGACTCCGTATTTTGGCATATCTAAAATTACTTTTGGAACTATTTTCCCATAAGAAGCGACGATAAATAAATCATATTCTTTTAGTTTCTCTAGAAAACTTTCATCTTTTAATTTTTCTTGTTCTATAAATGGTATATTATTTTCTTCGGCCCAGACTTTTGTCTCGGTTTTTGTTAATTGCATTTTTCGGCCACTCGGTCTATCTGGGGTGGTGATAATAATATTTGGAGTTTGTCCTAGATTTTTCATTTCTTCTAGACAAAAAACCGAGAATTTAGAATTTCCAAAGAAAGCGATTTTAATATTATTCATTATTTTGAGGTGGTAAAACTTCCACCAAGTCTGTGGCTTTATCAATAAATAAAATACCATCTAGATGATCTATTTCATGTTGAAATATTTGAGCAAGTAGACCACTTCCACCACGGGTAAATTTCTTACCGTTTTCATCATAAGCGGTGACAGTGGCTTTTTCTGATCTTTCCACTTTACCAAAAATTGGTCGGACAGATAGACAACCCTCATCTAATATTTGTTTTGTTTTAGAGAGTTTTTTAATCTCGGGATTGATATAGACTGCGTCTTTTATTTTTGCTTTTTCTGTTTCCGGAGCTTCTTCTAAGTTTTTCAACATTATCTCTACCTTTTTAGAAACAACGAATATTCTTAGGGGAATAGCAATCTGCGGAGCAGCAATAGCCACACCATCATCTTGGGCTTCCAAAGCAATACTCATATTTTTGAGTATTTTTTGAATTTTATCGGTTTTGATATCAGCCACTAATACTTTCTCGGCAATTTGTCTTAAGACCGGTTCACCCTTTTGGACAATATCTATTATTTTAACCTTTGATTTCTTCATATTTTATAAATATATTATAAAAGGCTCTCAGGGTCAACGTTTATGGTAAATTTGGGAGATAGGGAATTTAGTTTGTTTAATAACATCTGATCTACCCATTCTCCCTTTTTAATTTTTATCAATCCATGCATGCTAAATACTCCTTTATTAATTGGTATAAAAGCGGGGAAAATATCTACCTCATATGGCGACATATCTTTTTGTAATTGTTCCATCCCAGCAAGAACGGTTTTTTTATCACCCTGAAGAGTAATCTTTATTGGTATAGAAAAAGGTGGATAAGAAAGTATTTCTCTTTCTTTTATTTCATCACGGTAGAAATCAGCTAGATTTCCAGCTAGAGAGTATTTTAATATTTTTTGATCAATATCTCTGGTTTGAACGAGGAAGTTTCTAGAAGTGCAGGCGCGGATTTTTAGTAAAATATTCATGACTTTCTCGTTGACTCTAAAGTCGGGAATAGAGAAGAAAGAATCAATAGAAACTACTGCTGAATTAGCGACAGGATCTTTTAAGTATAATAAAGCCATTTCGGTGCCAAGAAGAATACTACCAGGTGAGGTGTAAAATTTATTCATAATATCTATGGCTTTTTTGTGGGTACTAGCGCTGTCAGAATCTATTCTAAATATTTTTATGTTAGGGAATTTATTTTTTATTTCTTCTTCCACTCCTTCAATCCCAATGCCAAAAGTAGATAATCTCCAGCTCTGGCAATCATTACATTTTTCCATAGCACTACGGTGTTCTCCACAACGATGACAAAGGAAGAAGTTTTCGTTTGTGGCTTTATGAAGAACTGTGGGTGCACTACAGGTGTTGCATTTTACCAAGCTTCCACAGTCAGCGCAGACCGTAGAAGGGAATAGTCCACGTCGAGCTACGAAAATGAAAAGATTTTCGTCATTAATTTGATTTTGAGAAATTAGATCCAAAAGATCGTCACTAAACAATTTAAATTTTGGTTCTTTACCGTCTTTACCTTTTTCTATATCTTCTGGTAAAGATTCTTTCATATCTATCAATTTTGGGGTGGCGGTAGTGAGGGAGCGAAACTTTAAGGGAGCTACATCAAATACTTCTCCTTCATTGTGGCGCCAGACAGTCTCAGTACGGAGAAGTAAATCCCCAAAGACTATTTTAGCTTTTATTTTTTTGGCAAAAATTTCCGCAAAGATACGAATATCGATAAATGGTCGACTCTGACTTTTGTAAGCTCTGGCATTTTCTTTATCTACAATAATAGTACCAATATCATTTCGAGCTATACCCAGGAATGAACCAGTGGCAATAATAAGCGAAGGGTGTTCTTCATTTGAAGCTTTATTCCAGAGTTCTATTTGTTCTTTTTTACTTAGAAGCCCGTGTAAAACAAAAGTATATTGTTCTATCCCTTTTGATAGTTTTTCATAAGCTTTTTTAATATCCTGTACTGTTGGTAGGCAGAAAAAAACAGAATGACCTTTAGCAAATTCTTCACGGATCAAACTTTTATAAGTAGCATATCTCTCATCATCATTACTTTGGATTACTAACTTTTCATGAATTCTTTGACCTTTTAACTCTTTAATTTTTACATCTACTTTTTCAACTTCTTCAATGATAGTTTTAGGAATTACTGAGTATAAGACGCTACCAGAGGTGGAAGCAAAAAATAAGGCAGATTCGGTGACGGCAGACATAAATTCTGGAGTTAGTAGAGAGGAGGATTTTATTTTCTCTACTTTTCTAGTTTCGAATGAAGCGTTTTTTATTTCTGATTTTACGTCGGACACATTTTCAACAGAAATAACAATAGCCGGAATAACCTTTTTTCGAATTGGAACTTTGACTATTGAGCCAATAGTAATATCTGAACCAGTAAAATAAGACAGGTTTTCCTTGTTAATACCTCGGACTATAGGAATAACACTGAGCAATTTCATTTGCTATATATTGGCATAAAATCGCTAATCTTTCAAGATTTCTATTTTAGCACCAAGGGAGTTTAGTCTTTCGGCTATTTCTTCATAACCACGGTTAATACTATAAACATTTCTCAAAATAGATTTACCTTTTGCTCCAAGCATGGCAATAAGGATGATGGCCGCTGGTCGAAGGGCTGGTGGGCAGATACTTTCAGTGGCCTTTAAATCAGTTTTACCATTTACATAAAAACGGTGTGGATCAGCAAGGATAGTATCAGCACCAAGTTTATCTAACTCCTTATAGTGAATAGCTCTTTTTTCGTAAATCCAATCATGAATCAATGTTTGGCCTTTAGCTTGAGTGGCAATAACAGCAAAGAAAGGTAAGTTATCAATATTTAAGCCTGGGTAAGGATGAGCCTCGATTTTGTCGTGCAAAGCAATTAATCTCGATGGAAAAGTTTTTACATTTACTAGGTTTATTCGTTCATTTAATCCTTTGTAAACTTTAGATAATTTAAATCTAAAATTCATTTTTTTAAGTTTTAGTAATTCAATTTCTAGAAAATCAATTGGGCATCTTTTTATTTCAATA
>Ga0247841_10012665_pt1 | contig 10941 bp, 13 predicted proteins | sample LaCruzMarch2015__2_FD_192410 | JGI IMG/M metagenome (GOLD analysis project Ga0247841, IMG submission 192410) | Freshwater microbial communities from meromictic Lake La Cruz, Castile-La Mancha, Spain - LaCruzMarch2015_18m | ecosystem: Environmental > Aquatic > Freshwater > Lake | place: Spain...
CACTGCAGTAGTAGACTCGACGGCATGCAGAACATCGAAAGCGGCGAGGGGTCTTTCGATCACACACACTGCAAGGACAACCAGTCAAAGCAAAATTGAGTGATTCCATTTCCATCAACATGTCTCCATCGTTTGACACTGCATACGGAATTCTGTGCTTTCTGCCATTGATCACAACGCTTGTCTTGCCAGTCATTTTGAGTCCAATTTCTGGTACATCAACCCACTTGATATTCGTCCCATATTTGCTGAAGTGCTTAGCACACCGCTGTTTGGCATGATCACTCATCGTTGGAACTTCAAAAACGTGTGAGGCTTCAAATATATTTTAAAAAACGCTGCAACAAACAGCTGTATCCACCCGGAGGTTTCGGGGGTTCGGGATTTTAAGAATCCCGAATGATTGTTGCAGAGTTTTAGTAGTTTCGGGATTCTTAAAATCCAGAAAGATTGTTGCAGCGTTTTTTATATTTGAACGGGTTCACACGTCACAAATCAATATATTCTCAAGCACACAATGAGTTACCACATAGAGCAGCATAAGACAGTGCCACTCAAACAGCAACTCATGACCTTCAAGATTGATGGCATAACTAGTGAACTGAACTATGTTGACACAGTTTATGACGAAAGACTTGTCGCTGCAGCTGAATATGTAACAGCTTTGACAGGTTGTAATCCCAAGTATGCAGCTTCTAAAATCTCTTTGTTGTACAAGCACTTCCCAGATCTACGCCCTGCACCACATAAGCTGCAGGACTATGGAAAGGTTATCAGAGTTCTCATGCATACTGTACCTATTTGTTGACATTGAATTTTCTGTTTATAGGAATCGCTGAAATTCATGTCATATATTGAAAATGACCAACTTTTCTTCACATTTGAAGGCATCAAGAGATTTACAATCTCTTCCAAATCAGGAACACTTAATGTGAAATCATACAGAGGCCAAGACAAAAAAACTATCAAGGAATTGATTGATCTTCGCCGCAAGACAGCCATTGAAGTGATGGCATCCTTGTTCATGCCAAACATATGGAAGTCTGGTGTTGGTGGTGCTGTGGTTGGCGACAGCTCTTCCATGCAAGCAGCAAGTGACAAAACGAAGCAGCGCAATCGCCGCCAGACAGAGTCTATTGCAATGGTAGCATCTGATGTGAATGGAACAATTCATGACCCCAAACCAATGGACAGCCAGTCACATCCCATCATTGAAGAGCTCAAGACCAAAGTATCAATGCTGGAGCAGAGAATCGAAGAAATGAAGGCAAAAGATAAACTGGCAGATATCACCGAATTGGCCAGGCGCTATGACTATGAACGCAAGCGCAAGCTTGATCATGAGCAGGACGAAGAGCGTGAGTACAGGCGCAATCGCGAGCGTGAACGCGAACATGAGCAGCAGGAGCGCGAACGTGAGCAGCATGAACGCGACCGTGAGCAGCATGAACGCGAACGTGAGCAGCAGGAACGCAATCGTGAAAACGAGCAGGAGCGCGAGCAATACGAGCAGCGCGATCAGGTCATGCGAACAGTGATTCTGGAATACGTGCATGGCGACGAAATCACCCGCCTGACGATCGAGCCTACGTTGAGCCATCTTCTGCAGCATCGGTACAGCGACGAGACAGCTCGTGCGACCTTCATCAAATCGCTGGCGGCGACAAAGGGCAAGCAGTCCGTCGAGTATGCGGGTGTGTATGCCCTGAAGATGCAGGGGATGCCTTTCAAATATTACGTTGGCTCTTCCCAGACGGTGATGGCGCGCATTTCACAACACCGTCGCGGCGAAGGCGCGGTTTGCACCAAAGGCGCGACGTTGATTGAGCAGCTGCCTCTTGTCACTATGGGCAGCGTCGAGAGTATGGACGACTGGGAGCGTGCGGAAACTTTGACTCTGATGTACACGATGGGCATTGAACATGTGCGGGGATGGCGGTTCGCACAGCGTGAGCTTTCTGACAAGCAGAAGGAAGAAATCATTGGCAGCATCTGCGCACGCAACAAGCTTTGCGACCGTTGCGGCTTTGGGAGCCACATGATATCAGCCTGCTACGCTCGCCGTCGCTCGTTCTGGATGGGCGGCGGCGCGCTGGTGTAGGTGCTTGCCGTTGTGGCATCGCGCATTGCGCTTGGGTTTTTGGCTATATAAAGTCTCTGCCTGCCATGTTGCTCATGTCAACGCTTGATGAAATGAATAAGTTTCTCATAGGATATTTTAAGAATCTAGGATACGATCTACAACCTAATCCTAGAGCTGGTGCAACCCAACGCACAAACTGCTATGAACTTAAGTCATTGCCAATAGAAAATAACAAAATGCTGTGTATTTCAGAAGCGTCTGTGAATAAGCTCGTTCAGGCTGTGTTAGTCTGGCTGGAAAACCACGACCAACAACCACAACGCAGAAGACAAATCACCAACACGGAAGAGTTTACAGCATATCTTGAGATTGAGTTTGGGACTAAAATTCGCAGAGTGCACCAAGAAGAGGTTGAAATGCAAGGGCAGCTCTGGGGTGCCATTGACAAAATGGCCACTATGCTGGAGAAAATGTCCTGACGATTCGGGATTAAATTAAAACATTTTAAAAAAGAATTGGACACCTGTCAAAGCGCCAAATGTTTCGGGATTACCTTACGCGTCTGAGCAAAACCGTCTACATACGAGAGCGGCGGTTGCGCATTCGGCAGTATCATGCCAAAGAGCGTGCAGCCTACTTGGCAATACCCTATTTTGATCTGGGTCCAAGCCGTGTGATGCTGAAAAACAGGACGTATGCCCTGAGTGCATACAAGAGGAAGACACGTCGCGTCGCGGTCTTCACGCTGATCAACCAACTGCGTGGAGCGCTGCATTGTGTGAATGACCCAGAGCACTGCTTGTTCACACGGCTGATAATGCGAGGCACGCTGAACGAAGACGACATTCACATCATCTGTTGGGCGTGCAATGTGCTCATGGCCAAGGAGACCCGGCAGTATATGGTTAGCACGCTCAAGCGCGTGCAGTGTAAGTTGCAGATGGTGCTAGGATAAAATATGTGACTGACACATTGGCATGACGTCTATCATAGAATACATATTTGAAGCAAAGACTCGGGCGCAGGGACTGGTGTGCCTCAGCGGGCGCAGGAGTGAGTTTGTGGTGGACGCTTGCCGTGGCATGATTCGTTGCAGAGATGGTCATGGGTTCGATCTGCGGATCAATCTCGCCAAAGTAGAGCAGCAGATGGAAGATCGGCCGCAGTTCTTCATTCCGTCATCGCTGATCAATTGTCACCTCTCGGATGGCAGCAAAATACGATGCGAAGGATATGCCGACCTGATCCTAGAAGAAATCCGAATTGATGCTATGGATCACGATTGGTTTTGGTTTTCAATTGCGTGAGCGCTATAAAAAAGAGTTTGTTGTGTGTATGGAATGCCACCTGTTAGCATGTCACTGCTTTTTACCTGGTCAGTAGAGTCTGTATTGCTGGGTCTGGTGAGCCTGGCGTTGTTTGGAAGCACGTGGCCTATGTTGTCACAGCTTGTCACCGCATCTGCTACGGCAGTGGCACATCTAGTGTTTGCTGCCACGCAGCGCGACGCGCACCACGATGTGTCAGTGGCATACCTGTGCATGGTGACAGGGCTTTTGGTGGCGCATTCGTTGAGGCCGCTGGTGTCGCTATGGGATGTGGTGGAGCTGTGCATATTCATCGTTGCCGAGCTAGCGGCGCTTGGGATGACATTTGCATCATGTGAGGGGACCACCACCCTGTTTCTACATTTCCGTGGTCAAGGGGTGCTACTGACTGCAATCGCGTTGGATACTGCATGTTGGAATAGTGTCATGGGATTGGTGGTGGGATTGGTGTTGGCGGTGATACTGGCAGTGCCTTCAAGGCGGGCGGTGCTCGTGCTCACAGGGATTGCGGGATTGCTGCTTGTGTGCTACACCATCATCACACAGGACTGGGCGCGGCTGGGCGTGGCTGCGTTTGTTGTGTGTGTGTGTGGGGGGTGGGGTTTGATGCATGAATCAGAAGACATGACAGAGATTCCCGTGGCGACAGCGCCTCCTTCACAAATGCAGCAGGGCAGACAGATGGTGTGGCCTAGGATGTCGAGGCCTGTGTTTAAGGATTTATAATTAATAAAACAAGTGGCCATTTGTGGCCACATGCAATGTACAATTGGTTGTTTTTAATGCGGTTTAACGCGTCACATGAGCTGGAGTATGTCATGTCAGAGGTGAACAACCGCATATTCAGGGTTGCAGTGGGGGTTTACGGCACAAGCATTTTGCTATTTATGATCTGCGTGGGACGGTGTCGATGGAACCGTGCCTGGACGGCGTGCATGAAGAGGACAGGCCGATCGTACGCAACGTCGTAGCTGTGCTGCAGGTCATAAAGAAGGATCCATTGTTCACGACGTGGACGTGCCACGTCGCCAAGGGATGCTACATTGTGACGGCATATATCGACGACGTGGACTGTGAGTTCACAGCACGTGAGCTGCAGACGCTACACGACGTGAACCCGCTGCGCGTGACCAGCGTAGCCATCCAGCGCGTTGGCACCCGCCTCAGCCTGAAGGTGCGCGTGTCCGATCGCAACGAGCCAATCATCATAACGGAGACTGAGGTAGTTCGCGTTCGGAAGCGATCCAGGTTTGCCTAGCCATCGAGCTCAACCAAGTGTCTGACAGGGATGACTTGAGCTCTGTCTCGAACCAGTCGTCAGCGTCGTAGGAGTCTAGTTGGGCTCTGATGGGCGCAGTTGGTATAGTAAACAATTGAGTGCATAAGTCTGTTTCTAGATCAAAATCAGAATTGGAATGGCAGAATGATGTCATTGACCCTTTTGTTAACGTATATCCCAGATAGTCACTTGAAGCAGAGTGTGGTGATCCTTGTCGTTCAATACAATACCTATTGCATAAACTGACAAATAATGCTATGGGTATATACAAACAGCTGTCTGTCTTACGTTTGATAAGCTCAACAAAGTCATGAACTGGATGTGTAGGAGGTTTATTTGGAGGTGTAGATGCAGCTGCAGGTATTGTAGCAGATGGAAATATTCTATGTTTTCTCAACAACTGATTAATAGCAATTTTGTTTATATAGAACTTATTACCATGTTGTATATAAAATTTGCCACGCCCAGTAGATTGATTTTGTTGGGCGGAGCTTGGTATCGATATGTCTTTGAAGTCTGTAATAAATGCAAGAGATTTGCTCCAAAATAGCTGCAACATTTTCTCAATCTCTACTTCATTGCCTATTGTTGGTTCAAGTAACCCAATTAACTTGTTTGGTGTTGCATATGTCACCAATGCAGATATGTCAGATATCTCCTTTTGAGATATGTTAATTAGTGGGATTTCTGCTGTTGCAGATGGTGGTGAAGTTGGTTGAAGTCCAGGCGTTGTGGCTGGCATCAAAGCCCCACTGGCAGTAAATTCCAGGAGAGCTATATGGAAATCTTGCTTCCACGTTGCCTGTAGCTGCTCTGTCACGTTTCTCACAATCTGTCTTGTGTTGGCTTCCTGATTCTTAATGTATTCTGTTACGAATAGTGTTATTCTTTGTTCTTGCATCACCAAAGAAGCATCAGTGATACGAGTACATGCAGCAACAGCGCCCTCTTTGAAATTCCCAACTGAGTCTTTAAGCGCTTGAAGTTGGTCATGCAGAGAATCAGAGAACTGTGTCTGAAAGGATGCAAGCAATGCACTAGTCTTTTCATCTGAAAGTGATGTGGTTGGTTTGGTTACAGGACGCAGATCTGCGATCAATGCCTTAAAATGTTCATCAAGCTCATGTTTTTGTGAATCTACAGATGGTATTTGATCCAACTTAACTTGCATTTTAGCAAGATTTGTATTTGATATTTCCATAATCAGGTCAGCCTGGGTTGTATGCAAATCTTGCATTATAGTTGTGGCTTCGCGAACACAGACAATGACACCATCGTTTAACTTTGGCATCTCTTCTGCAAATAGTTTCTCAATGTTAGAATTGGTGGTTGCCTGATGGGTTTCTATTGCTTCCGTGAGCTTATGAATGTCTTCATCAACAGTTTTGTTGACCTGTAGCAAAAGAAGGCCATTTGCAGCAAGTTGCTGTTGTATTAACAATACATCATCTACAACTTGTTGACGCTGAGTCTGCTCTTGTTTTGATACATCAACCAGTTGTTTTATGAGATCAGATGACACTGTGATGGCATCAAGCGTTGCTGACGAACCCTGCTTATCTATAGCAAGTGCCACCAATGATGCTGTGATTGCATCAAGCTTAGCAGGCGAGCTCTGTAGTGCATCCAGGCTGCTCAGCGCCGCCAATGATGCTGTGATGGCATCAAGCTTAGCAGGTGAGTTATGTAGTGCATCCAGGCTGCTCAGCGCCGCCAATGATGCTGTGATGGCATCAAGCTTAGCAGGCGAGCTATGTAGTGCATCCAGGCTGCTCAGCGCCACCAATGATGCTGTGATGGCATCAAGCTTAGCAGGTGAGTTCTGTAGTGCATCCAGGCTGCTCAGCGCCGCCAATGATGCTGTGATGGCATCAAGCTTTGCAGATGAACCCTGCTTGTCTGTTGCAAGTGCCATCAACGACGAGGTTATGACACCCTGAGACGCTACAATCTCATCAAGCTTAGCAGGCGAAGACTGTAGTGCATCCAGGCTGCTCAGAGTGCCACCTAATGTACCAATCATCGTGCTAAGGGCGGTGACCTGTGAATGAGTGTCAAGCAACGATACTCCCACACCCTTGAGCAGATCCCCTGACTCAGCCAACGTGGACAGCTTTTGAAGAGACAACAGGATCTCTGGGTCCACACCATCTGAGCAGGGTGTATTTGTGGCTTCATTTGTGACGCCTGCATCCCGCATGGCATGCTCGTAGAGCACGCCAAATTGGCTGCGACACAGGTGCATCCACTCGTCATGCGAGACGCCGAACGGGGCAGACGGAGGGCTCTCGGCAAGACGGGCCATCAGACGCACCCAGAGGGCAGGGACCTCGTGTCGAGGCAGGGAGCGCACGCCATCTACCACCTGATCCCACGAGGTTGGCGATTGCTGCTTCGTCGTGTCGGACATGTCAATGCGCATGGTGGACATGCAATCTACAAGCTCATCCATTCGTTTATTTAGAAGCAGTGAGTTTAAATACGTTATTGTTGTTCGAATCCCATAGCCATCAGATGCTCACGCGAATGAGAGCGCAGGGTAAGCTTGATGACGTTTTCAACCTCTGTAATAATTTTAGTCGAAAGGCCAAATACAGACTTGATCTGGTTCTCAGATGGCAGGACATCTTCGAGGCCCTGAACATACGGGACGATGACCACGTTGCCACAGATGCACATGCCAGCACGCATAAGGTAAAGCAGGCCGATGATGAAGCCATGCATCTTGACTGCAGGCGGGGTGCATTTCAAGGCATCGAGGAAAGTGCGGCAGAAGAATACTGCATGGTCCACGCATCTGCGGGCGATGACATTCATCCATTCGGCGTCCATGAGGCGCGGCAGTCTGAAATTAGCCATGGCATAGGCTGTGGCGGCACAGACGTCGATAAGATTGAGGGGGGTCAGGTTGGCCTTGTACTCCTTGGCGATACGCGTGAAGATGGCCGCGGTGCGAGTGTTGCGCTTGCTAATATCCACTTGGATAGAGGAGCGGGCTCGATCGGAGCAGAGGACATCTTCAATCCAATACTCAATTTGCTCGTGCTCTATGGTTCTATGTGCAGGCACATATGGCGTGCGAATGTATGCAACAGTATCTACAAATTCATCATCTGCAAATTGGATATTCTTGACGCAAAAGCCAGTGACCTCACACACCTGCCTGCCTTCGTAGTGTGTTAGGGGGCATGACTCTGGGCAGCATAGGTGGATTTTTCCGCACATGGTGCACCCTGCCTTGTCACAATCTATGAGCTCCCAGTCACCCAATCTGCATCGATGGATGCTTTCAGGAACCACAAATGGGCATGCGATCAGACGCCACAAGGCAATGGCAGGATCAGGGGGTTTGATTGCAGGCCTTTTCATTGATTGTTTCATTGAATGCAACACATATGTGTAAGATGGCCCTTTCTATTGTATTGTGACCGCTTCAAGATCGCGTGTCACAGCCTCTTGGAGTCTGGCAGAGAGATGATGCAAGAGGCGGTCTTTGAGCTTGGGGTAAATCTGAATGCTCAAACCGCGACAGACCAGCGTCTCGACAGTGGCTTCGACCAGCAATTGGATGTGTTGATCGGATATACACTCTTTGACGGTATTGTCATATAGAATCTCCTGCTCCGCCCTGAACCGTGTAGCCTGCATTGCAACGTTGGCTGTTTTGACAGAGTTAGCCAGCGCCTGCCCAGTAGGGAATTTGGACTCGAGATACTGCAACAAATCAGATTTGGACTTGACCTCTGTGAACCAAACCCTGCCTCGACTGTTATCCTGGAGCCATATCTTTGGCGACACTTCTGAATCACCATGCTCCATGCCGCCACGAAGTATCCAGCCTTCGGTGATTTCTAATTTGACCGCAGAAGGGATCAACGGAGTCGCTGTGTTGGAGTAGGTTATGCCATACACAGGAATGCGCGTAGATGCACGCGTGTCATACTTTGGGCCTGGTTTCCAGACGCCATCGGCATATCCACCTTCGCGGAGAAAGGTCGTGACACAGTCATGCATCTCGTCGATTGTCAGCATGCGTGGCAATCCCACGCGTCACACGGACACGTGATGGATTTGGGATTCCTTTTTTTTAATATAAAGACGGACACGTGTTGCGTCGATGGAGATGCTTCAGGATGCATTTGGCCCAAATCTCACGCGTGCATGCAAGCACGTGGCGACTCGTCTCAAAAAACACAAGCTGAATGAGCTGTTCCAAGATAAGCAGCTCTTGGACTTGCTTCAGCACCAACCAAGAAAGACAGTCAACCCAGCCAAGGTGGAGGCATTTGTGCGTGCGAAGCGGCTGCCTTACAATCGACCATGTCTCTATGCTGTCGTGGAGGGTGACTACAAGGGGGTTTCCTACATCAAATGCCTGCGGAAGCTATACGGGCTATACGACGCAGGCCGCGAGCGGCGTCAACGGGTACTCAACGCGTTTCGGTTCGAGGCGTTTCGGTCCGATGGCATGCAATCGGCACACAAGAAGATTGGCGTGGCAGTGTGTTCTTCTTGCCAACGCAGGTGCAAGCTTGCAATCGACCACAGCGGCAAACCATTCGCGCAGATAGTGGACGAGTTTCTGGAGCACGAGGGCATGGCACTCTGCGATGTGGTCGTCTCATGGGCAGAACGCGCAAGCGAATTTCGATGCAGGCAGCTTGGCGGCCGATGGTGCGCGTGGCACGACGAGCACGCCAAACTAACGGGATTATGCCGTTCATGCAACAGCGCCAAGGGATCTGGCGGATACAAACACAGGGTATAAACGGATCTAGGTCAGATCGATGATGGGTGGCTCATCGTCAGTAGAACAGTCGTCTGGGTTGGTTGGTTTCGCCATCTTACGCATCGGCTCATCGTCTGGCTTGGTTTGTTTCTCCTTCTTGTTTGGCTTGGTCGGTTTCTCCTTCTTACGTATCGGCTCGTCGTCTGAAGAGCTGTATTCCGCCTTGGGAATGGGTTTCACCCATGTATGCGATGGCTGGACAGGTGTGTCTGGTTGGGAATCAGGTACAACCTGATCATCTTCGTCAGACTCAGTGCGTTCTGGATCTGGAGTTGGACGAACTCGAAGGGCGTGCGTGACATCATAACCAGACGTCGGCATTCCGTATTGCGAAAAAGTTTCCTCTGGTTGACGATCGTTGTATGACATGGGAGCGAGTTTACCAGCATTGCATCCGTTCTTTTATACTGCAAGCTATATAAACAGGGTGAATTGAATGTAAATGGCAGGACCAGGTCTTGCGATGATGACTGGCACCAGGATTGATTCCGCCTCAAAGCATCAGATTGCATGCCGAGTGGACTTTGAGCGCATGCTGAGCTGGGTAGGATACGATCAGCAGACCCTGCAGCGCGATAAGATGCGTTTCTGCATGCATAGAGACGACTTGGCAATAGGGTGCTCGATGCCTGTGCGCAGCAACGAGCCTCCTCGCACGGGGTCGCGAAATAAAGCATATCCACCCATCGTGGTAACGCTGGCTGACATGCAGCCAGCCGCTTTGAACTACTTGCTCGCGTTGTATCACAATAGCTGCTCAATGGCAGAGCGTGATCAATTCGTAGACGACGTGGAGCGCATGATAGACCACTGGGTGGGGACGCGAGGCAACGTGGAGCTCACCAAGAAACAGATCCAGGAGATGCCTGAGTTCTACTTTGTTGGCGTATCAGTAGGGCTCGCGTACGCTCATCCCAACTCAGGCGACAATGTGGCTGCAGCCATGATTGGAGGTCTCAAGACCGTGCTCAATGGGGCATTTGAGATCCAATGTGGACAAGACGTGCAATGGTACTGGGACGAGGAGCGGCCATGCTTCCTCCCAAATGGGCGTCGCATGCTTCATAAGATCACTAGCGTGCAGACGGTACTCTGCAGCGACGATGTCAGCCGATTCATCGAAGCAAACCACGAAACAGACCCGGATGACGAGCGTCGTAGGAAGTTTTTTGATCGTGGCAACGGCAATTTCCCCAATGTAAAGGGCAAGCAGCGCGTCGCATTCCCAAAACCATTCCACAATGACAGCCGTCATGTATACGACAGATTACGTGTGTTTGCCAAGGCAATCTCATACGCTCGCCCGTTTGAGCATGTGGATCTCATGATTTGTCGCCAGAGCATGTGAGTTGTTGTTAGATATATAAACAAGATTGGTGTGTATGAACCATGTTTCCTACTGACGAAGAGATCATTGCCGTGTTGATGATGTTGGATGATACAGATTATGAAGGATTTGAAG
>Ga0247841_10012666_pt1 | contig 10941 bp, 8 predicted proteins | sample LaCruzMarch2015__2_FD_192410 | JGI IMG/M metagenome (GOLD analysis project Ga0247841, IMG submission 192410) | Freshwater microbial communities from meromictic Lake La Cruz, Castile-La Mancha, Spain - LaCruzMarch2015_18m | ecosystem: Environmental > Aquatic > Freshwater > Lake | place: Spain...
TTCTACACACCCTCCAATAGAAAGTACTTGTGATTTAATATTCTTAAAACCCGAATTTGCATAATCACTGTATCATTATCTTACTGGATTATTCTGTCATCTCTTTTAAACCTTTAACAATTCTTCTTGTTTTTACCTTTCACTTGACATTAGTTTTGTATATGTGGACGTTAACGTTTTTATTATGAGCGTTAACCATGTGCATAAATTTATCCAGGTTACTTGGTTCAATTGTGACTTTGTATTCAAGTTCAGGAAAGAATACTTTTATATTGGTAACCCTTTGATCTAAGTTTTCATCCTCGACAAATAAAACATACCCAGGCAGGTCGGCCTTCTTGAATTTGTCAAAAAAGTGTAGTGAATATATTTCTTTATGGTATGGACCTTCTGATCTTACAGAGTCAATTTTAATTGGCTCGTTTTTTTGGGGTTCGCAAATGCCGTAAGATATTATCCATTTTTTTGCATAAAAAGAAGGAAACATCGAAGCGTTATCCTCATTGGTATTCTCAACAATAACTGATTTGAAAGAATCATTATATTTCGATAAGTAAATCATTGTTTCAACCCGCGATCGTTTGGAGTATGATGTAGTTATTACTGCTAACAGCATAAAATTTATTATCCAGAAAAAAGTAAAACACCCTTTGAGCAGAAGGGGTCGTTTTTGCCAATATTTTGATTTCTTAACAAAATCATCCCACCCAATAAAACCTAAAATAATTACAAAAGGGATAATGCTAAGGATAAAACGCTCCTGCCTGTTGGGGAAAATCGTGTGAAAGGTAAAAAATATGGCGGTGGGTAAAAAAATCAGCAGATACCGCTTCCACGATCTTAAGAAGCCAAAAAACACGAATACACCAACCGGAGGGAGAATGATGCCCATTATTATTTCGAAATACATTAACGGGTTGTCGGTTCCATAGTTGTTTTTATTGACAAGGTTGAGATGAACATATTCTGTGAGTTCGGCAAACGGGCGTTTCCAAATAAACAGATCCACCACACCCTGGAGTAAAAAGATACACAAAAGCATGCCTAAACCATAGAGAATGGTTTCTCTCCATTTGAGGGCAATAAGCAGAGCTAATCCGCATCCTCCCATAAATAAAAATGTTTGAAAACGAATAGAAAAAGCCACTCCCATTATCAACCCGGCAAGGAAATAATGCAGCCACTTGTTTTTTCTTTCTTCGGCGGTGATAAGTTGCCAGACTCCCAGCATAAGGAAGGGGATACAAACCATCTCAACCAGGTTGCGAACGCTCATATTCGGCATAAACCAGAGAAGAGCGAGCACCAACCCGACTAACCGGGCGGTATATTCGTTGTAAAGTTTCAATGTAATCTTGTAGCCGTATGCGACTACCACCAAAGACAGAAGCGCGTGTAACAACCTGATGATATACATTTTGAACACCGGATCTGATATGCAAATGAACTTAAAAAACAAAAAGATAAGATAATGAATGCCCACGTAAAAGAAACTGTGGCCTTCCGGTTTTGGATTTACTTGATTTTGTGGTAGCCAGTTGTTGTAGTCCGTCCCGTCTACCCAACTTTGAGAAGCTTCTATAACTAAAAAATGATCATCGTGCATTCCGTACCCTTGCGCAAAAATAACAGCAATTAGTCTGATAATTAAAGCAATTATTATTATACTTAATAATGGTTTGTCTTTCCAAAACTTTTTCATGTGAACAGAGGGTTTAAACTTGAAAATATAGAGTTTAAAAATCACCTTTCCGGATTTTGTCAGGAGAAATTCAAATAACCGATCATAAATGGCATAGTTCAATTGTGCACGGAAATACCAGATGGTCTTGGCATCCATACTGAATCATATAAATCATGTTCTCATTTTCTTATTTTGTTTAATATTTTCAATGAACCAGAAAGGTTGTTTATCGGATACTTTATGGTTTTTTTATCAAATTTCCTGAAATAACGGCAGATTCCAGGTTTTCTACTATCATCAGACTTTGGGACTTATAAAGTGTTCGAAAATTATTATCTGATAACTCTTGTTCTGATATTTTATCCATTCCCAATTTTTTGATACAATCAGTTGAAAGAATAATATAATCAATATTAAAAGATTTTGTACAGTTTAAAAAACCTCGTTTAAATATTGTTTTGTCGCTGTTTTGCATGTCGCTGTACAACAACTCGCTTTGAATGGATTTGAAACGGGTAATTTCATTGAATATAAAAGTCATCGGAGCAACAATTCTGCACTCTTCCGGTTTTGCTTTTATATAGGTTTGAACTATATTCCTGTTATAGTCACTGGTCCATTTTCCCTTTGAGATCCGGATGTCGAGCGCTATATTAATCAGTAAATAAATAAAAGTCAAACCAAAAATATAAGATCTTGTTTTTTTATAATTCAATTTCTTGTAATAATCCTGTCAGAATTGTTTTTATTAAAAATAATATTCAGGGATAATGTGATCAGAATAATCATGTATGGCAGATATACAATCATATATTTGGATGCCTTATGAACTGAAAAGACCGACACCAAAAGGACTAACAACATCGTATATCTTATCAGATTTTTATATGCTTTTAAATATTTAAATGAAATAATCAATGAAATAATGAGCAAAACCGAAAAAGAAATTTCTGACGGAGAATGAAAGAAACGCATATGCTCAGTAAGCAACTTTAGCAAGACAGGAACTCCGAAAGGGAGATCATGGTTGTTATCAATCAAAGGGGATTCGTTTATCTGATAAAACCAGTAATTGACATTGAACTTCGATGTAAAATCATAGAAATATATCAGAATAGTCGGAATAGTCGAAAATCCAAAAACGATGCTTTTGATATATTTCCGATTCCATAAAAGCAAAACGAATCCGGCTATGGGGAATATTATCCCATTTAGATGTGTCGAGACACAAAGACCAGCAAAGAAACCGCTTAAAATTGTGAGTATATACCTTTGATCGTTATTATTTAATACTTTACTCAGAAACATATACGAAATAAAACCTAAGGTCATGAGCGGGATTTCAGGACGAAACACAAAGGAATATTCGAATATTAAGGTATTGGAAACTAATAGCAGTACAGCAAGATAAAACTGGTTTTTGTCAAATATCTTATTGTAAGTGAAATAATAAAACAGCAGTAAAAAAATCAAGAAATATAACAGGCTTAGAATCTTCAGGGAGAAAACCGAAAAGCCCAGAACAGTTATTAAAAAGGAACCCTGGAGTGTCATCAATTTATGATGACATAAAAGATAAACTTCCTGTTGTGTGATCCCACGCATTAATTCCGATTTCACATAACCAAGTTTGGTTTGCCAATAAGCATGCTCGCCAAGCCATGCATCATCAGCCTGGGGCATTCTGCCAATGAGACTATAAAGAAATAATAAGAAAACCAATAATAGAAGACTTTTGATTAAATAATTCATCTTCCTCCAGTCATTCATATTTTACTATTTGTATTTTACAAATATATTAAGTTGATCCTTATTAACTCATTTTATTTGATCGTTCTAATGCTTGCGGTATTTACCGGGGGCAAAAATCAACGCCTGGTAATATCACCGAAAAAGGAAAAATAAAATCTCTTGTCGTCCGAATCCAGGTGGTAAATAATCATATTACTTCCCTCTGCACAACGTTAACGATCGTCATCAAATGAACATTTTGAACATGTAGTAAGGAGTTTATTCAGTTGCAACTTTGTACAGTAAGGGGAGCAAAACTCAGAGAATAGTGAAAAGTGAATGGTGAATAGTTTTTCGCTTCCATCCCCCTACCCTTAGCGAAATATGCTATTTTTGAAGCAGGGGTATAAGGTTGAATTTGATCTCTCTGAAATGTTCTTCAAGGTGCTTTTGCATCCTGAACTGGAGGAGTGAAATATCAGAAAGGCTGGTGCCCTCCTTCAGGAACAGCTCAATGTCGAGAAACCGTTGACGACCACTTCGCCGTGTTAAAATGTTCCCCACGCCTTCGTAGTTCTCAAACTCGCGGGCCAAAACGCTCATGATTTTGATTTGCTCCTCTTCGGGAAGTGGTAAGTCCATCATAACTTTAAAGTTAATAAAATAAGAGTCCACCATAGGACTGTAGACTTGTTTCTTGAGTTTACGGGAGAGGATGTACAGGTAAAAATTTCGCACCAGCGACACCAGCATGGGTATTTGGGTAATAGTGAAAAAGATAGTTTGCGCCGGGTAAAAGATCCGGAAAACAGAAAGGTAGATGAGGTAAAGACTTGAAGGCACGACCAGCACACCATAAAGGAAGCCGGAAAAATTTTCCAATTTCCCGGTGCCAAAGGGGAATTTGATGATGTTCGAGTTCATGATTGCCCGTATGGCGATAAAAGCAAACAGACGTACGATAATTCCCAAGCCGCATCCGATCGCCAGGTTCAGGATGGTTAAAGAATTGGTCAGAATGCTGACAATTACAAAGAGCATTGTTACTGGAAGAAGAGAATAGAGAGCTATATCGATCAAGCGTTTTATCTGCCTGAGCGTACGGTCATTATCGAAGTACATAGCGTTCATTTAATATTTTTTTTCAGATGTTTGTCAATTGATTTATAAACTCTTATACAAATGTAATTCCTTGGGGCAATATTTTTACGAAGAAAATCCGTTGAATCTGAATTATAAACAGTAATACCGACAAGGCATATGTCCGGTTACCCGTTTCTGATGCTTTGTTTAAAGTGCAAAAAGAATTAGAAAAACAAGGCATTGGAATTAAAATATTTGATGCTTATCGTCCATATTCGGCTACTTTATTGTTTTACGAGATTCAAAAAGATACAATATATGTTGCAGCACCTTGGAAGGGTTCTCGTCATAATCGGGGTTGTTCAGTTGATTTGACACTGGTCGACCTTAAAACAGGTAAAGAATTAAAAATGCCGACAAGTTTTGATAGTTTTTCTGAAGAATCATGGCCCTCATATAATAATTTACCCCGAAAGGTTATAGGAAACAGACAGACCCTAATTAATGTGATGTCAAAATATGGCTTCACTGTGTATCCGGAAGAGTGGTGGCATTATGACTTTCAAGGCTGGAAAAATTTTGATTTATTGGATATTCCCTTTGAAGCACTTGAGCAAAAATAATCTTTCCCATAAAAGCCCAAAACATGAAAAGAAATTTTTGCCTTCTCACAATTATTTGATTCCCTGTGAGTTTAATGAATCAGAAAATCTAAATCAGCCATGAAAAAGAAAATCATTCAAAGCATCAACGACCCCGAAGCGCTTGAAATGTTGTTCAGGAAAGATAAAAGCGGCTTTACCCTTGATTTTCCCGTAGCTTCAGCAGGAATTGAAAACGACCTGGTCAGGTTCTGGCAGATCAGACTCAAAAAAGAGAGTGCCGGTCAGAAACTTCAATTGCTGAAATCCGATTTATGGACTGTCGCGATCATTTCAATTGCGATTGCTTTGCTGGTTAAGGCACACCTCATTTTCGGCAACATGACGATGGAAGAGTTCTGTTTACGCAATCTTACCACAATCGTCTTTGCCGGTCTTACGGCCTGGTTCATCATGAAATACAGGATAACCGGTATCAGAAATATCCTGTTGATTGCACTTCCGGTAATTATACTGACGATATTTATGAACCTGCTTCCCGAAAAGCTCTGCGACACCACAATGCTGGCATATATCCATGCTCCTCTGTTCATGTGGTTCATTTTCGGACTGGCCTGGGTTTCTTTCAGATATACCAGTACATCGAAAATTTCAGCTTTTATCCGCTATAACGGTGAACTGGCCACTATGTACGGATTGTTATGCATTGCGGGAGCCATTCTTTCGGGCATGACCATCAGTCTCTTTGCCATCATCGGGATGGAAATAGGGAAATTTTACATGGAAAACATTGTGATCGTCGGGTTGGCTGTTTTCCCGGTGGTGGCAGCCTGGCTGATTGACCTCTATCCCGATATAACAAGCAGGATCGTACCCATCATTGCCAGGATCTTTACCCCGCTGGTATTCATCTCAGCAATTGTTTACCTGGTTGCTATCACCGTCTCAGGCATCGACCTTTCTAAGAACCGTGAATTCCTGATCATTTTCAACCTTTTGTTGCTCGGGGTGATGGCAATCATCGTATTTTCCCTCTCGGAACTAGACAAATCCGATATCCTAAAACTGAATGTAATCCTTTTATTCCTTCTGGCTGTCGTAACACTCATCATTGATCTTTTTGCCCTTTCCGCCATTATTTCCCGGCTGTCGGATGGATTTACCCCGAACCGTACCGTTGTGCTGATTTCCAATATCCTGGTTTTAGTCAATCTGCTGCTGATTTTACCTGATCTTTTCCTTGCCGGTTTCAAGGGAAGATCACTCGACCGGGTGGAGAAGATCATTTACAGTTATCTGCCGGTATATTTCCTGTATTGCGTTGTCGTGATCTTTGTTTTCCCGTTTATTTTCGGGATGAAATGAATGCAATAGCTAGTTTTGAGCCGACTTCCTTCCTTCTTTTTTTACATTCTTACAAAGTAAACTCCAGATTAAGTTTTTAATAATCAATACCTCGCCGGCAAAGAATAGTTACGGGCTGCAAGCATGGAAATCAGCATTCCCGGGTCATCTGTGATAATCCCATCCACCCCCCAGGTGATAAGTTTTGAAACCAGGTCAGCATTAAATACAGTACCGCTGTGTTCAGGCCAGGTCCAGACCACAACCTTCAGTCCGAGTCCATGTGCCTCATCCAGTGTTGCCTTGGTAAGCTCAACATCTTCAGGTTCCCAGCATGTTCCGCCCATATCTTTGACCATCTGGGGAATCGAATTCTTATGATCCTTAACCAAGACCCCGCCTGTCCAGAGTCCCGCCCTGGCCGGATCGGGATCAAAGAAACTGTAGGGGCAACCTGGCTCATTGTCCCACTCGGTAAGAAAAGCGGTCTTTACCAGGGGATCCAATTTTTGAAGTTCATAAAGGCACCTCCAGTCAAACGACTGGATCTCACAATTGCGAATAATATTCTCTTCTTTCAGCGTCCTGAAAAGCGCAGCAGCAAACTCAGCCGGTGTGTAGGTCCAATCAGGATGTTCCGGATCTGTTTTAAATTCGATCTGGAAGCCCACTTTATTATTTGTTTTGCTGATCACATACCGGATCACTTCCCGCAAGGTTGGCATGGTTACTCCATCCATTCCCTTCTGCATGGGAAAGAATTTACTGTATGAACTGGTTGTATCCAGGCGCCCAACATCATATTGTTTTATTTCTGCCAGGGATAATGATTTCACCAGCGTTCTTTCGGTGATGAATTTTCCATCCGGCCCCCTTACAATATCTGGATTGAGCCTGATGTCATGTGATACGATCACCTCCCCGTCTTTTGACATTACAATATCCATGTCAACCCAATGTGTTCCTATAGCCAGCCCGGTAGCATAACCGGGGATCGTATTCTCCGGGGCATAGCTTCTTGCTCCCCGGTGTGCATATACCTCTAACTTTCCACGTGTATCAGGCTGAACAGGTTCTTGAGTTTGTTTATTACACCCCGCATTTATCAGGGAAAACAGGGTGCCCAGAACAAACAGAAATATTCTGAGAGCTTTTGACTTTTTCATTAGATTCCTATATCTAAACATATGATTCATTTTTGGAATATTAATTTTTTCGTTTCAATATGATTACCAGCAATCAGCTGATAATAGTATAATCCGTTTGCTGATAACGCCGGTTCGAATTTTACTGATTTGTATCCGGGATAAAGGATTCCACTTACCAGCGTTGTCAGTTCTTTTCCAAACAGATCAAACACTTTCAGGGAGGTATGACAAGTATATGGAATGAAAAAATTTATGGTTGTAGTGTGGCTGAAAGGATTGGGGACATTCTGATCCAGCCATGACGGCGGTAAACTTAATGATCCCTTATCCGGGACATCGGTTACGAGATTTCCGGTTCTTGCCTTGTAAAGTTTACCGGTATAACCTGTAGTGCCCCCTGTGGATCCGACACACCAGATGTCCATTGAATCAGGTGAAATGACCTGGTAGTCGAAAGAGAACATTTCTGCCAATGTACTTTTATCAAGGGTCCAGGTATTACCGCTGTCTGAAGAATTGTAAATTCCGCCTGATTCATCATAAAGATTTCCGCCGATCGCTATCCCGGTTGATTCATTAAAAAAACATACTGCCCTGACCGGATAAGGGAATGTCTGGAGACGAGGTCCCCATGAATCTCCCCCGTCCGTTGTGCGATGGATCCACCCTGCGACAGGCGAACTGATCTGTCCTCCGCCTGTCCATCCGAATAAGTTATCAGAATCCAGAAAATCTACTCCTCCGTCAAAAACGTTATCTGCAGACGGATAACTGGCCCATTCATTACCAAAGTCTGTGCTTTTTGCAAAATGAATGCCTGCTGCATATACCTGGCCATCAGGTTGTGCGTCGATATTCCCGGCAAACCATCCAAGGTCCTGGTTGATAATAATATAAGTCCATGATGACACATCCTTCCCGCCATTTGAAGTGTACCAGCATCCCCCTGAAAAGGAATTGAAAACGATTCCAGTATCCTGGTTAAAAAAATGTACCTTCTCCAACCATCCCACACCATTACCGGGTTTGGCTAAGATTAAATCAGAACTCCAGGTATCACCACCATTGAAAGACCATCTCACGACACCCTCATTGATCTGCCCCTGGTTATTGAAACCGGAAATAATTAAAGTGTCGGCGGAAAGTGCATGCACCCCATACCAGTAATAAGGAAAACCCAGGTTCATCACGGAAACCCAATTTTCGCCACCATCGACAGTTTTATATACTGAACCGAGTTCTGTAACAATGTAACCGACAAGCGGATTGGCAAAAGAAATATCCTTAAATACTTTTCCGGGAGCAGAAAATTTAAGAATCCACTCAAATAAAGTATTGCTTTTCTCTTCCGCCCTGAAATCATTCTCCGCACCATTACAAATGAAACCCGGAAAAGAGGATGGTATTGTTGAAATTGTCTTATTTCCCGACAGGAGGCTTATTTTTGTAATGCCATCTGTTTCCCGGTTCAATGTGAATTTTTGTGCAGAAAGGTTGCCTGATGTAACAGACACGATAAGAAAAAAAGACAACAACAATCCAAAATCAACTCTTTTCATAGTTCCTCCTTTAAATTTATGGTTAATATTATTGGCGGTAAGATAGATTTAGTCATATGTTTTTTTTGTATTATACAAGATTCCAGCCTGAATATGTAATCCCCTCAATCAAAATTACAATTAAATGGAACAATCAGATTTTTTTGTTTCCCTAAGGATAATTTACTCTGCCATCAGGACCCTTGTTTTCCCAGGAGATCAACTTCCAGGTACCAATGAATGGATTATTTATTTTTATCATCGTAATTGATCATTAATAAATGGTTGGATTTACAAAAAAAGTGACTTTTAGCCACTGGTTTCCGGAATGCTGCATTTTCATTCTGTTATAAAATGATGAAATACAGACAAAGATATGGAAATAAAACAGCCAGTGTCTTAGCCTCCTTTCCTGGAAATAGATTTTTTAAAGGGATATTCGGAGAATGAGCAATTGTATGTTCAGGATTTATATTTGACAAGCTGAGATTATTTTACGACCACCATTTTCTGTGAAACACTTTTACAGGATGAAATAAGACGGTTGTAGTAAATCCCATCCGGAAGATGCTCTGTCGGAACAGATATCACATGAGATCCTGAGGCTTCAGGAATAACTCTTTTTCAATCTATAACCAATGTTATGAATGTTCTCGATCCGGATCGAGGAGTCCGAATGCAGAAGTTTGCGAAGCCTTGAGATGAAAACATCTAAGCTGCGGCTGGAGAAGAACTGATCGTTGCCCCAGATCTTCATAAGAATATCCTCCCTTTTTACGATCTGGTTTATATTCTCTGTAAATAACTTCAATAACTCACTTTCCCTGTAGGTCAGCTGATGGCTCTTTTTCCCTTCAGTCAGTTGCTGATTTGCAACATCGAACTGGTAATGACCCAGGGTTAATATCACCGGTCGCTTGTCGTTGGCCGGAACAATTCTGCTCCTTCTGAGAAAAACCTCGATCTTCAGTACCAGTTCTTCGATACTGAAGGGTTTGGTAATATAGTCATCAGCCCCGATCTGAAGTCCGTGGATCCGGTCCTCTTTGGTCGATCGGGCAGTAAGGAAGAGTATCGGAACATTTGAATTCTTCTCCCGGATCTTACCTGCCAACGTAAACCCATCCATTTTCGGTAACATCACATCCAGGATAAAAAGATCATAGACCTGGTTGCTGATCATTTCCAGAGCTTTCTCACCATCTTCACAGAAATCAACAGCATACCCATTCAGTTCGAGATTATCACGCGTCACAAACGACAAGGTCATGTCATCCTCAACATACAATATCCTTACTTTCTTTTCCATTTATTGCGGTTATGATTTTATCGGTATTTCAATGATGAATGTTGCTCCTCTTCCAGGTTCATTGTTGAGACGGATATTCCATTGATGAGCACGGCAGATGATCTTTACATAATAGAGACCAAGCCCAAAACCCTTTACATCATGGATATTGCCTGATGGTATGCGGAAAAACTTCTGAAAGATCTGTCTGCGGTATTTCGGATCAATCCCGGGACCATTATCAGAAATGATGATCAAAACACGGTTCTGGTCTTTTTTTGTTTCCACCCGGATCACCGGTTTTTCCCCGGCATATTTAACAGCATTATCAATGATGTTATAAAAAATGTTGGTAAGGTGGAGGACATCAGCCAGCACCTTACCGACCAGGGGATCAAGAGTTGTTTCAATCCGGCTGTCGTGATCCAGGCTGGCAGTAAAATTACCGGCGACAGTCTGCACAAGCATATTCAGGTCAAGCCATTCTTTTTTCAGATGAATTCCTCCCTTTTCAAAACGCGCA
>Ga0247841_10012667_pt1 | contig 10940 bp, 6 predicted proteins | sample LaCruzMarch2015__2_FD_192410 | JGI IMG/M metagenome (GOLD analysis project Ga0247841, IMG submission 192410) | Freshwater microbial communities from meromictic Lake La Cruz, Castile-La Mancha, Spain - LaCruzMarch2015_18m | ecosystem: Environmental > Aquatic > Freshwater > Lake | place: Spain...
TCAGCAGAAGAATAAAGCTCTTCATGAGAAGATTCCTGATCCTGAGAGAATCCCGGATAAAATAACCGAAAGGAATGGAAAATATTGCAAAATATTCAACAAAGGAACGTTGACCGTAACTGCAACCAAAATACCAATTATACCAGGAAGCAAAAACATAGCTTATGACAAGGAACAATACCAGGGTTAAAATGCCATTAGGGATCCTCTTCGCGATCATCAGGATCATTCCTGCGATCATGAGCACGACCAGCGGAGTGTAAAGAAATAACCCGTTCAGCGTTGAGAACCAGACCTCCGGCAACCTTGGATCCTTCCAGTTTGAAAATCCTTCATTCCCGTAAGAATAGATAAAAAAGCTTCCCCGTGAATATTTCCAGTAGATCAATTGGGGCAGGAAAACAAGGAATATGATGATGCCGAAGAACAGAATTCGTTTTGGAGACAGAAACAACTTTATTCGTTCTTTGAATTTCTCTTTCATTTTGACATCCCATAGAAAGAGAAGAAGGATGATCAATGCATTGGTTGGCCGGATCAATATGATAAAGGCGAATGCAAAACTCATCAAGATGAAATAACGGAAATGTTCCGGTTCATCGAGGAATCGTTTCATCGAGAGGAGGAATACGGTAAAAAGAAAGAAAGAATAAACATGCGACATCAGTGTGTCATCGATTGTATAAAACAAGAGGTTTGTCCCTGCATAAATAAAAAAGAGGATGAGATATTGTATGAAGGGTTCAAAATAATACTTTAAAAATCTTTTCAGTATCCACAATCCCAGGATGAGATAAATCACTGCAGCCACATTAACTATCCTGTGGTAGACCGGTCCGAACCCAGCTTCTCCTGGAAGTTTCAAAACAGGGGAAACAATATAGGCTCCAATAAAAAAAGGTGAGAGAAGTGCCGCAACACCATAAGTATATTTAGTATTGATCGTGTTCTTCTGGTAATCTATGCTAAAACCGTATCCTGTCTTTTCTTCAATCTTTTCCGGGCATTTTTTTGCATCAAAATGATACATAAAAAAGGATGGCAGATAGATGTAATATCCTGCACGATCAGCCCAGATCTCGCTTTTCCAGTTGAAAAATCCGTTGTTCCTGTGTGTCTGGAATGTGAGGAACAAACTGATAATTAACAAAACAAGGAAAAATATCCCTTCCCGAAAATCAATCTTTAAGGTTCGTTTTTGCATGCACTATTCAAATTTGATGGTCATATCATCTACGTAAAAACTACTTCGGCGGACATTCCATATGTAAAATGATACCGTGGAAGTTGGAGGAATCCATTCCGGAAAATGGAATACCTCCTCTGCTTTTTTCCACTCCCCCCGTTTTTCTGCAAATTTATCAATATTGACGGAACGGTAAAACAGGGTCTTCCCACCGGTATCCTCAATACTGCAGACAAAAAAAGCCCCTGTCTCATTCCTGTCATCACTTCTGAACCATATACCGGCTAAAGCTTTCTCCGGCTGTTTATCAAGGATCCGATCAAACCGTTTTGAATATTTGCAATTGAATTCCATTGCAGGATCCAATGAACTTGATAAAGTGAGCGAATGAACTACTTTAAAATTTCGTGGTACTTCATCCGGAAATGTGTTATTCTCAAAATCGTTGATATAAGTATAGGTTTCCTTTGGAAAATTCTGTATCCCTGCATCAGACAAATAGATTTTGTAATCATCCCAACTCCAGATTGATCCCGGAAAGCAGTTATAATGGCAGGCAAGTTTCAGGTTATAATATGAGAACATCCCGATCATCACAATAGAAAATGTTTGGATAAAGACGTTCTTCCATTTAAAAATCCAGTCTAAGAAGTAGGCGAACGGAAGGGCGAGGAGGGAATAGTATTCAACAAACGGGCGCGATCCAAAGCTTCCACCGAAAAACCAGGTGAGCCATGAGGAAAATAAATAGCTGATGAAAAGGAAAAGGAGACCAATGAAAATGCCATTTGGGATCCTTCTGATAATCATGTAAAAAATACCTGTAATAAAACAAAGCACGAGCGGTGTATATAAAAACAAACCATTCAGTGGTGCAAACCACAACGCCAGTATCATGGGGTGTTTCAGGTTGGTAAATCCTTCTCCCTGATAGGAGTAATAAAGATAACTTCCCGAAATGTAATTCCAGTAGATCATCTGAGGGATAAAAACAAGGAAAAGGATCACTAGAAAAGTAAGGCTGTACTGGGGGTTCAGAAAAAACAGGCTCCTCTCTCCTGCCTCCTTTAATGACTTCGTATCCAGAAAGGGAAAAATCAAAAGAAAAATAATGTTGGTTGGCCTTATAAGGATCGCAAGCGATAGAACTAAACTTAGCCATAAAAAAGTCGAAAATGAATTTCTTCCCCTGTCAAGAAACCTTTTCATCAGAAACAGTGCAACGGAAAAAAGAAAGAAAGAATAAACATGTGACATTAACCCTTCATCCATCGAATAAAAAAACAGGTTTGTTCCGGCAAACAGGAAGATCACTGTAATGTAGGTTATTTTCCGCGACAGGTAGTTTTCAAGGAACCTTCTGAGAAAGAAGAGGCCAAGGATCAAATAAACAATCCCCGGTAGGGTCATCATTTTCTGATAAAACGGAGAGAATCCATCCGGTTCAAGGTCAAAAGCTTTAGAAATGATATGAGTCGGAATAAAAAAAGGGGTCAACATCAATGCGACACCACAGGTAGTTTTAATGATCAGTTTGTCATTTTTGTAATGCAACGTGAATCCCCTGGTCTTTTCATCGATTTTCTCTGGAAATTTTTTTAAATCCCAATGATATATGAAGGTGGCCGGCAGATAGACATAGTATGCCGCTTTATCGGCATAAAACTCACCTCTTCCTTGTGGTTTTCCTTCAGGGAAGTTCAAGGGGAAGGATAGAAAAATAGATAAAATCAGTAAAAAGCTAAAAAAAAACATCTCACCCCATTTACTATTCAAGATTTTCTTTTCAGCCATATGATTCAATTATTTTTATCTGCTCTTGAATCAAAGATAATTTTCATGTCGTCAATGTAAAAACTTTTTTGTCCCTTGTTCCATAAAAAGAACGAAAAATAATTGGTAGGATTTATTGAATCCGGCACAACAAATATTCCTGTCACCTTCGTCCAATGGTTCTTCAAGGCAGGAAAATCATCCATCTGGATGAATTTAATGTAAAGAGTTTTATCCTGGTCATCAGAGATTTTAAAAACAGCACACGAACCTGTCTTGTCACAATCTTTAGGTCGGATCCAAAGGCTTAAAGAGGCTGTTTTTATCGCCTTGTGCCTGATCACATCGTCGATTCTCCGGATATAATACCAATTATAAACCATGTCTTCAACCATATAGCTTGACCTGGAATAGGAATGAGATTCTGAACAGGTCTTTGGAATACCATCGTTTAAGGTGATGTTTTCGAAGTCATTCAAATAAGTAAATTTATTTCGTTCGAGGTTGTACAGTCCTGCTCTGTCCAGTGTTTTTAAAAAATCATCCCATCCCCAGGTTGACCCGGTAAAACATTGAAAATTATAGATTAGCTTGACATTAAAAAAAGAGAAAAAAATGATCAGCAGGAAAATAAGGCTCTTTAACAGAAGATTCCTGATCCTGAGAGAATCCCGGATAAAATATCCGAATGGTAATACGAGAAGCGGATAGAAATCAACAAATGGCCGGTATCCGTGAGCTCCGCCAAAATACCAGACACCCCAGGAAGAAAAAAGATAACTGATGAAAAGAAAGAAACCCAGAATAAATATTCCGTTTTGAATTCTTTTAAAGATCATCAATAAGATGCCGGCAATCATGAATATGAGGATGGGATTATATAGAAAAAGCCCGTTAAGGGGAGAGAACCATATTTCGATGATCCTTGGATGCAGCCAGTTAGTGAACCCCTCATCAGTATAAGTGTAATGAAGAAAGGCGCCATAAGCATACTTCCAGTAGATCAACTGGGGAAGAACGACAAGAAATGCAATGACAAACAAGGTGATCAGGTGAAGTGGTTTCAGAAAGAGACAAACCCGTTTCCCGATTTCTTTAGCCGAATGCACATCAAAAAACAGGGCAATCGGTAAAATGACAATATTTGTCGGACGGATAAGGATCAGCATTGATGCCACAATGCTCAGAAGAATAAAATGAACATATTTTCGCTTCTGCTCATTATAAAATATTTTCAGTAAATAAAGAAAAAGTGACATGAGAAAAAACGAATAAACATGCGACATCAGCACATCATCCAGTCCATAGAAATAGAGGTTTGTTCCGGCAAGAAGAAAAAGAAGGGTGATGTATGAGATCCATGACCGGAAATAATTATCAAGCACCTTTTTAAGGAAAAACAGACCCAGCATAAGATAGAAGACGCCTGCAACAACTGCCATTCGTTGATAGATCATCGAAAAACCATCCATCTCCAGGTTTAATAAAGATGCAGTTACATGAGCCATAATAAAGAAAGGTGCAACCAATATTGATACACCGCATGTAGTCTTTATATAGATCTTGTTATTTTTCAAATCCGGTGGAAAGCCACTGGAGGTTTTTTCTTCAATATCGGCAGGATATTTTGCAGCCTCAAAATGGTAAATGAAAACGGCTGGCAGATAAGCATAATAATGTGCTTTGTCAGACCATATTTCACCGCCCATTTTTATTTTCCCCCCGGGAAAATTAAGATTCTGGGCAATTATAAGAATTATGACAAACCCCGAAAAAAAAATGGCCGGATCAATTAAATGTTTTTTATCTATTATAAACTTCATTGCGGTAATTATTCTTTAGGTTCAAAGAGTTCGATTTTAAGATCATCTATATACATTTCTTTCTTACCGAAAAACCAGACATAGACCAAAATAATATCTTTCGGATCAGGTGATTCCGGAGCAAGGTAATACATGATCACCTGATTCCATTGGCCTGGTTTCAGATTCTCCTTATCAAAAGAAATAGTTTCATAATGGTAATTCAATCCTTCATGATTGCTTGTCACAATGAGGCTTCCCGGGTTTTCTGAGTACGGAACCTTTGTATAGATCCATGCAGTTACCCGGATCCCAAGGTGTGACTTTTCGCTCAGTTCAGCATAGGAAGAACGGAGGCCGGGTGAAAAATGTATTCCGGTATCCATCCGGTAAGCATATTGGCCATTTTTCACAATATCAGTGACCAGGTTATCTGAAGCCGGGAAATTATTTTTCTCAAAATCATAGTTACTGAGAACCCTGATGTTGAATTTTTCAGTTTGCTTCAAAAAATAATACTCCTTTGTCATGTTCGACGGGTCGATCGGAAAGTTCATGTATTGCCATGTCTCGAAAAGATTCAGAAGAATGAAAAAGAGGAAAACGAAAAAAAACGCGACCCTGGCAAGCGGTTTTAACAAAACCATCCATTGGAGCAGGTAACCGAATGGAATCGCCAGAATAACGTAGGACTCAATCAGAGCCAGTTGTCCCAGGCTATCTCTATACCACCATGTCGGCCAACTCGCAATGACCGCAAGGTTGACCATGAAAAAGAGAAAAGTTGCAAAAAATATTGCCTTGTTCTTGTCTGCAAGAAAATAAAATCCGATAAGTGAAAATATCAATATCGGTGAATAAACAAACCATCCTGTTTTGAAAGAGAACAAAACCTGCCAGAGATTAGGAGCGATCCACAGGAGCTCTTCATCCGGTTCATTACTGTAAAAAAAGAAACTGCTGCTTTGGATCTTCCAGGATAAAATCTTTAGAAAAGCAACTGCCGCCAGGAAAAGAATACAAAAAATGACCTGCGATAGATTTGACTTGATCAATATCCATTTGCGTTGCAATGACTCCTTATCAGCAATACCCCACAGTAATGGTACAAGTATGATCACTGCACTTGTCGGACGAACCAGAATCGCCAGGCCGATAGCAAGTCCCAGGGAAAAAGCATATTTTTTTCTTGGTATTTCGTGCCAGCGGATTGTGAGCCAGACAATCAGGGCATAGAGGGTGAAAAGATAGTTATGCGGCATCGCTCCGTCATAGGCAGTGAGTTGGAAATAGTTGCTGCCCAGAACGATCAGCGCCATCGTCAAAGCTGCAATCCCATCAAGGAAAAAACAAAGTAATATTTTTCGTAAAATCCATATCCCGGAAATTGCACAGACAACACTGACCATAGCATTGGAGATGCGGTAAAGCAAGGAAAATCCGTCATGAATATCCTGTGTCTCAACCCGCGAAAAAATAAACCGGCTGAAAATAACAGCAAATGATAACAGAAAGAAGGCTAATTGGGAATATTTTATCTTGGAACCCATTTTCATTTTACCCTGGATGCTGTTGCTTCGATTGCTCGCAATTACAATATTGCTGGCTTCTGGTTACTAATGCTGACTGCCGACTGCCGACTTACTTCAAATATTTTCTATCAAAAATATTGTACTTAAGAAGACAATAAACAGCTCTAAAGGCGTCTTTCAGCCTGATTTTTTTTCCATCCTCATAGGTTCTTCCATAATAGGAAATCCCGACTTCATATATCCTGATCCCTTTTAAACGACATATCTTTGAAGTAACTTCAGGCTCAAAACCGAAACGGTTCTCTTTAAAAAGTATTCTCTTTATAAATTCAGACCGGAACAGTTTATAACATGTTTCCATATCGGTCAGATTAAGGTTTGTGAACAAATTCGACAGGAATGTCAGGAGCCGGTTCCCGACTGAATGCCAGAAGAATAGGATCCTGTGTGGATTTCCACCCATGAACCGGGAACCATAAACAACATCAGCAAAGCCATCAAGAACCGGTTTTAAAAGGATGTTGAATTCATTGGGATCATATTCAAGATCAGCATCCTGTATGATTATGAAATCACCTGATGCAAGTTCAATCCCTTTGTGTAATGCAGCTCCTTTCCCCATGTTTTTTGGTTGGGTAAAAAGTCTGATATCAGCTTCCGGGTGGTTCCTGATGTATTCTTCAACTACTTTTTCAGTTCCATCAACGCTGCAATCGTTTACGATAACAATTTCTTTCCTGATGTTCCAGATCAGGTTAACTTCGCCGATTTTATCTAATATGATGTGAATGGTTTTTGCTTCGTTATAAGCAGGAATCAGAATGCTCAAAGTTTGTGGATCCATATCATTCAGGGAAAAGAGGTGACAAAAATATAATATTTTGTTGATGGATGGTTCATTCGTGGTAATATACCCTTTTTACCCGGCGTGATAAGCTGGTAAGGATTTCATAAGGAATTGTTCCCAAATCATCAGCCAGCAGGGTCAGTGGATTTTCATCTCCAAAAATGATCACTTCGTCGCCTTCCCGCACATCAACAACTGCTTTTTCAGAGATGCCTGTAATATCAACCATGCAAAAATCCATACATATATTCCCAATAATAGGAAAGGGCTTACCATGTATGAATACCCTGCCCGTTCCGTTACTTAGTTTACGGTTGAGTCCGTCAGCATATCCGATGGGAACAATGGCTATAACAGTATCCCTGCTAAGTTTTCCTGCACGGTTGTAACCGACAGTTTCATTCTCTTTTATGTATTTCACCTGGGAAACGGTCGATTTTAATGTACTGACATTTCTCAACCTCTCTTGTTCTTCCTTGTCAAATCCTACACCGTATAATCCAATTCCAAGCCTTACCATATCCATCTGATCGCCGGGAAAACGGCTAATCCCTGCCGAGTTCAGGATATGCCGCAAAACCGGGTAACCCAGTTCAGAACCTATCAATTCACTCATCTCCCTGAACAAGTCAATCTGATGACGGGTAAATTCATCATGCAGTGGATCTTCACTGGCGGCCAGGTGGGAAAACACCGATTGGACATGGATCTCAGGGCTGGCCTTGATCTGAAGGACCAATGAATCAATATCCTCGCGTTCAAAACCCAGACGATGCATACCGGTATCTAATTTAATATGGACCTTCACCGGAAATTTAGCGGATCCCTTGTTTATGGATATAGTATTTTCAACGATTCCTAGTGTTCTGAGATTGTATATTTCGGGTTCCAGGTTATATTTCAGCAAAAGGCCAAAGCTTTGTTCTTCCGGGTTCATGACCATGATCGGAAGTGCAATCCCGGATTTCCTCAGTTCAACTCCTTCATCTGCATAGGCAACAGCGAGGTAATCAACATTGCGAAACTGAAGGAGATTGGCAATCTCAAAGCTTCCGCTGCCGTAAGAAAACGCTTTGACCATCGCCATGATCCGGGTACCGGGGTTCAGTTTTGATTTATAATAATTGATGTTATGAACAAGGGCATCTAAGTTGATCTCCAGAACCGTTTCATGCACTTTTTGCTGCAATACCGAGCTGATCTTTTCAAATTCAAAGATGCGGGCGCCTTTGAGAAGAATTGATTCATCCCTGAAAGAAGAGAGAGGAACCCGGGAAAGAAAATCATCGGTGGATCTGAAAAAAGTTTTTTCAATCGTGAATTTATCACCTTGCCTGGTAATCTCTTTTCCGATGCCAATGATCTTACCAATCCCTTTATTTACCAGAAGCTGATTTACATCCGCGTATAATTCACTTTGGTCTCTCCCGCTTTGAAGAATATCCGAAAGTATAACGGTTTTACGTTTATGTTGTTTTTGCTGGTTCAAAAAGTCGAGAGCGATACTGAGCGAGTTGATATCGAGGCTGTAGCTGTCATTGATAAGAGAGCAGTTGTTGATCCCTTCCTTCAGTTCAAGACGCATGGCGATGGGACCAAGGTTCATCATGCGGGAAGCGATAATTTCCTGGTCGAATTCCATGTGTAGCATCACAATCCAGCAGTGAATAGCGTTTTCAATGGATGCTTCGTCGATAAAAGGAATTATTATGCTTATTTGCCGTTCACGGTATATAGCACTGATAGTTGACCGGTCCGGATCTTTCCCGATCTCTGTGATAAAAAGATCAGCAGGGTCAACCCTGCTCCATGTCACTTTATTGGTCTCATTCAGGTAAGACGCATTTGTGATCTCTTCATGAATCTCCTTATAATCCCTGCAATAAAAGAGTGTCTGTGAATGTCTGAAAAGTTCCAGTTTTTCTTCAGCCTTTTGTTGAAAAGTTGATAAGTTCTCATCATGGGCATGGCCGATATTTGTGAAAATACCGATTGTAGGCCGTATAATGGGTTCAAGGTGTTGCATCTCCCCCGGTTCTGATATCCCTGCCTCGAATAAGGCCAGGTCATCATCATTACTGATCTGCATGACAGAAAGGGGTACTCCGATTTGTGAATTGAAACTCTTGGGACTTCGTACAATCCGTCTGTCGGCATTCATCAACTGGAAGAGCCATTCCTTGACTATTGTTTTCCCATTACTTCCGGTAATCCCGATAACTGGAATGTTGAATTGGTTGCGATGAAAGGCAGCCAATGCCTGCAAGGCAGCGAGTGTATCCGGGACCACAACAAAGTTGGCTGCCCCCACCCCTGCCCCTCCACCTGAACGGGGAGAGTAGGGAGGGGGTTCAGAGACAATAAAATTCCTTACCCCTTTCCGGTAAAGCTCTGAAATATAATTATGTCCGTCATTTCTTGATGTGATCAGAGCAACAAAGAGTGTTTTTTCAGGATGGGAAAGACGCCTGCTATCGATCAACAGTTCATTCACGACGAATGACCCGTCATTACCCGGAAAGAGAACCCCTTTAACGATGCCGGCAATAGCAGATATGGAATAATCAGTTCCCATTGATATTAGGCGTTACATCGTCAACAGGCGCCGGGAATAATGAATTTGCTTTAAGTTCATCATATGCTATCCGGTTATTGAAAATATCACAAGCGAGGTAAACTGCATTCCTGAAAGCCTCCGGACTTGCTTCATCCTTGCCGGCAATATCATAAGCGGTTCCATGTGCCGGGGAAGTCCTGACATATGGAAGTCCTGCAGTAAAATTTACACCATTTTCAAACGATACAAGTTTGAACGGGATCATCCCCTGGTCGTGATACATGGCCAGGATGCCATCAAAATGCTTCATCTTTGAACTGCCAAAAAAACCATCGGCAGGAAAAGGGCCAAATACAAGGATATTCTGGTTATAGGCTTTTTCGATGGCAGGTTTGATGATTGTGGTTTCTTCACTGCCAATCAAACCCTCATCACCCGCATGTGGATTCAATGAAAGAATGGCAATCCGGGGCTTTATGATCCCGAAATCGCGCATTAGCGATTGATTCAGAAGTTTGATCTTGTGAATGATCAGATCTTCAGATAACTCCCCGGAAACCTTATTTAACGGGACATGGCCTGTAATGACGCCGATCCTGATCCCTTCACTGACCATAAGCATCAGGTAATCCTCTGTTTTGAATTTCTGTGCAAGGTATTCTGTATGTCCGGGAAAAACAAAACCTGGTGATTGGATGTTTTTTTTGTTGATCGGAGCTGTTACGAGTACATCCAGGTTGTTTTTCAAAAGGTCTTCCGTTGCCATTTCAAGAGCAAGATGAGCCAATTCGCCGGCAAGGGTTGTGGATTTTCCTATATCGATCTTGACTTCATCTTCAATGATATTGACAATATTCGGCCTCCGGGGATGAGCCATATCTGCTTTCTTTATCAGGTTGAAGTTAGATTCTGTTATATTGAGTATTTTCCGGTAATAGGAGGCCACTTTTGAGGATCCGTAAACAATGATGGTGTGTGTCTCTATCAATCTCGGATCCAGCAAAGTTTTGATTATGACTTCATAGCTGATACCATTCATATCGCCATGCGTTATGCCAACCCGGATTCTGTTCTCTTTTTCTGGTAATGGATTCATTATTGTGGTTTTTATAAAATTAATGGTAATATTTTGTTGTTATTGAATTTTCCGTTTGACAAAATCAAACAGTAACCTGACTCCAACCCCGGTTCCTCCTTGTCCGCGGTAAGAATCCCGTTTTTCAAGGAATGCCGGTCCGGCAAT
>Ga0247841_10012668_pt1 | contig 10940 bp, 11 predicted proteins | sample LaCruzMarch2015__2_FD_192410 | JGI IMG/M metagenome (GOLD analysis project Ga0247841, IMG submission 192410) | Freshwater microbial communities from meromictic Lake La Cruz, Castile-La Mancha, Spain - LaCruzMarch2015_18m | ecosystem: Environmental > Aquatic > Freshwater > Lake | place: Spain...
TACCGGGGCACCTCCCAAAGCTTGCTTTCCAACAAAACAAACTCTGGAAGGCGCAGGGCCAAAAGCCCTGCGACGCCCCACTCCTTCTCACCCAAGTGGGGTCATATGCGCTGTCGCACTACACTTACCTTTCTGCTTTCTCAAGCAGCCGCTCCAAAACCTGCGCAAGCTCCGCGTATTTCTCCAGCACTTCCTTCGCTTCCGAAGCTTGCTCGCGCGAAACACGGTTATACGGGTCCGAGTTCGCTATCAAAACGGTGAAACCCGTCTCCGCCTCCCTCGCTTTCTTAAGATTGGCCCGCCAGGCATCAAGCACGGGTTTTGATGGTCTGTAATCTGAATCCAAGAGTTTTGTGAGCTTCCGGATGCTTACATCCAGCTCGGCAATGATGCCATCCGCCCCCCGAACCTTAGGCTGTTCTCCTATCGTCGGCAACGGTTTGATTAGAATCCCGCCCTTCTCCACGTGAACCACCCCCGCATCCGCAAGTTATTCACTTCGATTTTGTCTTCCCTGTGTAATCATTCACCGCAGCATGCAATGCATCCGCAGCCAAATTCGAGCAGTGCATCTTGATGATGGGCAGGCCGCCCAACTGCTCGGCGACGTCGGCGCGCGTGAGCTTGAGCGCCTCGTCCAGCGTCTTTCCCTTGGCCAACTCCGTAATCATGCTGCTCGTCGCGACGGCGGCGACGCAGCCGAACGTCTGGAACCTGATGTCCTCAATCCTGCCGTCCTTCACCTTGATTTGCACGCGCATGATGTCGCCGCAGGCGGCGTTCCCCACTTCGCCCACGCCGTCAGGATTCTCCATTTCGCCCATGTTGCGCGGGTTCCTGAAGTGCTCCATCACGGTTTCAGTGTACATGTTCGCCATGCTCGTCCTCTCCCGCATCGCTGATGCTGCTTTTCCCTTCGTTCACGATTTTTCTCCAGACGGGCGACATGCCGCGCAGCCGCTCCACCGCCTTTTTCGCCGCCTCCATCGCGTACGCCGCCTCCTCCCGCGTCGTGTAGCGCGAGAGCGAGAGCCGCAAGGACCCGTGCGCCTCCCACTTCTTCAGGCCGAGTGCCATGAGTACGTGCGACGCCTGCAGCTTCTTTGACGAGCACGCCGAGCCAGTCGAGCCCGCCACTCCGTCCGAGTCGAGCATGAGGAGGAGCGACTCTCCTTCGACTCCGAGGAAGCGGAAGTTCGCGTTGAACGCGGAGCGCTTCTCGCGGCTGCCGTTCAAGTACGCTTCCGGCAGCGCGAGGAGGCCGTCAATCAAAGTGTCCCGCAGCCGCTTCGCCCGAGATGCGTCATCCTCGAGGTGAGCAACCGACAGCTCGGCTGCGATTCCCATCCCCACGATTCCGGGCACGTTCTCCGTTCCCGAGCGTAGGCCCCTCTCGTGGCCTCCGCCCGTCATCGCGGGCTTGAGTTTGACGCCTTCACGGATGTAGAGCGCGCCGACGCCTTTGGGGCCGTGGAACTTGTGCGAGGCGAGCGAGAGCAAGTCGAGGTCGAGTTTTTTCACGTCAACGGGAATCTTTCCGACGGCTTGCACGGCGTCCGTGTGCACCAATGCATTCGGGTTCTTCTGCTTGCATAACGACACGACTTCAGAAAGCGGCTGGATGGTTCCGACCTCGTTGTTCACCGCCATGACGGAGACGACGCTCGTCCCCGCGTCAACCGCGGCAGCGACCTTCTCCGCGTCCACCACGCCGTCAAACTCGACGGGGACGAACGCCGCGCTCACGCCCGCGTCCGCAGCAACCTGCTTGCACGTCTCGAGGATGGCGGGGTGCTCGATATTCGTCGTCACGATGCCGCCCTTGCGGGTTCCGACCGCGCCGCGCAGGGCCAGGTTGTCGCCTTCCGTGCCGCCTGACGTGAAAATGATTTCCTCGGGCTTCGCGCCAATCGAGCGAGCCACTTGTATGCGTGCGCGTTCAATTCCCTCCCGCGCTTCTACGCCGAACGAGTGAAGAGAAGAGGGATTGCCGTACTTCTCCGAGAAATAGGGAAGCATCGCTTCCACCGCTTCCGGGCAGACGCGCGACGAGGCAGAGTTATCCAAGTACACTCTCATTTCAAACACCACACGACGCCCCGCTTCCGAGGCAAAAACCGCATGACTCCGACGCGCCGGCCTTCGCGTGCAACTTGCACAGCGTCTTCTCCCGGCGGGCCAAACCGCAAATCTTGCAGACGGTTGGCGTCACTTCGCCGCTCATCTTCCCGCCGGCCATCTCTTTCGCGAGCGTTCGCACTTCCGCGAGCACGCGCGGAGAGAGCTTCACCTCACGCCCGCGCTTCCCGGAAACGTACAGCGAGACTGCGGCGGGCGTGATGCCAAGCCGGACCGCGATTTCCTTCTGCGACAGGCCCAATTTGGCGAGTTCGCGCGCGAGCTCCGCTCCCATTGCGGGAAGCAAATACCACACGACGACGCTGCACGGGGCCTGCATGCTTAACAATTGTTAATTCAAATTTATTAATGCTTCTCTCCTCTTCAAAATGGGGATTGGCTGGGAAGGTGCCGAACCGGGCAGGGCCCTAATTATACTGGAACTCACCCGCTGGCGTTCGCTTAACAACGTCGGCGAGCGAGAAATCCCACATGTTTAGCGGTGGGGGGAGAGCGAACCATCGCGCATATAAAGGAACAGAAGGGGACGTAATTGAGAGCTTACAAGTTCCGTTTGTATCCGTCGAAGACGCAGGACGCCGAGATGCGCCGCCACCTGTGGCTTTCAAAGGAATTGTGGAACGAACTCCTTGCTTTGAGCAAGCAGGTGTATCGGGACTTCGGCTACTTCCCGTCAAAGAATATGCTTCAGATGTTGGCGAAGAACAATGGAATGTACTCGCAGGCGCAGCAGGCAGTAGCCCACCGGCTTTACGAGGGAACGCTGCGCTTCTTGAAGCTGAAGAAGCAAGGGAAAAAGTGCGGGTTTCCTCGTTTCAGGTCTTTTGATAGAGTGAAATCTATTTATTACCCGCAATCCGGCTTCAAACTTGGAGAGCAGTTCGAAGTTTCTCCATTCGGCGAAATCGCCATCAAACAGCACCGGGAGATTGTGGGGGAAATCAAGACCCTCGCCTTGAAGCGTGAGGCGTCGGGGAAGTGGTTTGCGGTCTTCACGGTTGAGGAGCCTTCGAGTGAGCCGGTAATTCACGATGGAGAATCCGTCGGGATTGATTTAGGCTTGAAGACGTTTGCGGCGTTGTCGAACGGCGAGAAAATCAAGAACCCGCGCCACCTCTCGAAGTGGGAGGAGTTGCTGAAACTTCGTTCGAGGCAGTTGTCGCTGAAGAAGAAGCGGAGCCGGAACTTCAAGAAGGCGGTGAGGCGTCTTGCCGTTGTTCACGAGAAAGTGAGCAACGTGCGGCGTGATTTCTTGCATAAGCTCTCTCGTGAGCTTGCTGATGATTACTCTCTCATCGCGTTGGAGGATTTGGGCAGCAAGGAGCTCGCCGAGCAGAATTTCGGGAAGCAAATCAATGACGCAGGATGGAGTAAGTTTGCGCAGATGCTTTGCTACAAGGCTGAAAGTGCCGGTGGAGAAGTGGTCTTCGTGAATCCAGCGAACACGACGAAAACGTGCAGTTGCTGCGGGAACGTCCAACCGATGCCGTTGTGGAAGAGAATATACGAATGTTCCAACTGCGACTACATCGGCGACAGGGACGTGAACGCGGCGAAAAATATACTTGCAAGAGCTACCGTGGGATACACGGGAAGTGACGCTTGTGGAGAAGACGCAACATGTCTTCGTTGAAACAAGAAGCCCACACCCTTCGGGGGTGGGAGCGTATCACTGGAGCTGCACAACAGCGACGTCCACCTGCTGGTTTGGTGGCGTGGCCGGCTTTTGCGCTTGCGGGACGCGCCGCTGTCACTGGCAAACAAGCATTACAACAAATACACTGGCAAATACTCTCAAATCTCGGACTGGACGCTCCTCAAGCGATACCTCGAGCAGGAGCTCAAGGAGCTGGATGCCGTGTACAAGCGCGCAAGGAGGCGGAGGCCTGCGGAAACGCGGGAAAAACCACAAGGAGTCAAAAAACACATATCTCTATAAATACCTTTTATTAAAATTCAAACCATGAAACTGAAATTAACTAAGAATGAGCTTTTACTGCTGGTGCGTCTTTGCAGTGGGAGCGGCCGAGCGGGGGAGCTGGCAACGGCAACCGGCTTGGCCGCAAGCAATGCCTCAACCGCCCTCCGCAGGCTGAAAGACAAGGGTTTCGTGGAGCTCAAGCGCGAGGGAACGGCGAAAACGGCAAGGCTCTCCCCTGCCGCGCACGCGCGCGCCCTCAAGGAGTTGTATGGCTCGAGGCCACGCGCGCAAATCGAGTCCTGGCTTTCCGGCCACGCGATAGAGGTGTTGGTGCTTTTGGCCGAGGGAGGTGCCACCTTGGCGCTTCTCCGGGCGGAATGCAGCTGCGCAAACTCGACCCTGCACTCGGTTTTGAATCGGCTTTACGCGGCAGGCGTGGCGAGCAGGGGCGATGAGCGGAATAGCTTGGTACGGATAACGGACAAGGCCGCCGAGGCTTTTGCCAAGGCATTGGAAGTCTCCCTTTCAGAGGAGGTGATGTCACGGGTAACCAAGGGCGCGGCGTTTCCGGTGCGCATGCGAAAGCATACCATCCTCCGGGCCGAAGCTCCGCAGGATTCCCCCGTTCTTGCGAAAACCGGGCTCACGAGGCTTCTGGGGGAAGGGCTTGCGGCGATACCGGTTTCGCAGGAGTACTATTACTTCAATCTCGACGAGGAAAAGCGCAAAATATGCGTGGAAGAGGCATTCGTGCACGCGCTGCTGTTCGACTCGCGGGAGCAGCGCCAGAACACGCCAATCCTCACGGTCTTCCTGAATAAGAATGCGGCGCGCCTTGATTTTCCGAAGCTGCGCAGGCTCGCGAGGGATTACGGCGTGGGACAGGAATTCAAGTCGCTGGAGGAGGTACTAAGCCATTATTCGCAGATGGAGGGCTGTAAATGAAGAAGGAATTCGGGGAAGGGCAGTTGCGCGGGCTGTTCCTGCGCGCGGGCGATTCGCTCCAAAACCCGGTCACGGCGTACCTCTTCGGGGGCGGGGCCATGTGTTTTCGGGGCCAAAAGTTCGCAACAAAGGATTTGGACCTTCTTTTCGAAACGCGCCGCGACTTCAGCGAATTCGCCGCAGCCTTGGGCCGGCTGGGGTTTGAAAAGGAGGCGTCGCCGCGTGGTGCATACGAGCGAATGGAAGCCGCAGGCATCTGGCAGGAGAAGGCAGGGCTCAGGCTGGACCTCTTCGTTGACAGGGTTTGCGGCGCACTGAAATTCAGCGAGGGAATGAGGACGCGGAGCGAAGAGATGGGAAGATTTGGCAAGCTTGCCGTCAACACGATGTCAAACGAGGACGTGTTGCTGCTGAAAGGAATTACGGAACGTCCCCGCGACGTTGCGGATATGGCAGCGATAATCCGCGCATCCCGCGTGGACTGGAATGCGGTACTCGGCGAATGCATCGCGCAGAGCGACGAGCGGCACTGGTACGGGGCGTTATGCAACAAGCTCGCGCAGCTCAAGGAAACACAGGGAATCCGGGCGCCAATACGCGCCGCGCTGTTGAAGCTGGACCGCGAAGTCCTCCTGAAAGAGAAATATGAAAGCCTGCGGAAGGAGGGCATGTCGCGCGAAGAGGCAGTCCTCCATCTCCGGAAAGAATACGGTTTCACGAGGAAGGAACTCGAAAAAATGAATGGATGACCACGTCTGTGGACGCGCCCAACCTCCGACTCAACAAGCTCAAAGACATCATCCCGCAGTAACGCAGCCCTCTCCGAGCCGAAAACTGCATTTCGCCGCGCCTCTTCACTTGTATAATTAAGATTATACAAAATTCGGAGGGGTGGACGTATCCTTTAAAGCGGGGGTGATCGAAGTTGTTGCATGCGCCGTTTTCGTGCCCAAGCGTCTATGGAATTCCTGATGACGTACGGGTGGGCGGTCATCATCATGCTCGTTGTGGTTGCGGTCTTGTTTTATTTGGGCGTGTTTAGTTCTTCATCTTCTACTCCGAAGAGTTGCGCGTTTCCATCAGGTTTTTCGTGCAACGAGTTTGAAGTTGATTCGGATGGACGGCTGCTTTTAGATGTGGGTCAGGCGACGGGGAGGACGATTACGGTTACGGGCATCGGCTGCAGCGCGGACGGCATGCCTGCAATTACGAGTTATGTGAGCGTGGTGATTCGTTCGGGTTCGCACGCGTGGGTTAACAATTACACGAACGGGACGGCGTGCTCGGGCGCGTCGTCTCCGTTCAAAGGCAAAGTCATCCTGCAATACACGGTTGCGGGCTCGCCTCTCGTCCGCAACGTTGTCGGCGACGTTTCCGCTCCAATCAACGGAAACACCTCGTTCGTGAACAGCGGCGGAGACGCGTTTGCAGACCGCTGGATACTCGTCCCCGGAAACCCGGGCAACCCAAATTGTATGGCGACTGACTTTTGGGTGATGAAATACGAAGCGAAGAACAACGGGAGCGGGACTGCGGTTTCTACGTCGGGCGGTAACCCGTGGGTTTCAATCAATCAGACGAACGCACAGGCGGCGTGCGCAGCGGTCGGCGGGCACTTGCTCACGCTCGCCGAAGCGCAGACGATTAATTTGAACGTTGCCGCGCAAGCGAACAATTGGATAAGTGGCGTGATAGGCACCGGTTGCATGTACGGCGGGCACCTGGAATGCGGTGGGGCGCCGTGCAACATGGCGTTCAACGCATCTTCTGACGATAACCAAGGATACTGGAACGGTACTTCTGCAGTTTGGGATACGTCGATACAGCATTGCATGTTCTCTTCTATGAAAGATAGAGGGAATGAGACGCGGAGGACATTTTTTTTAAGTGGAGAAGTTATTTGGGATTGGAGCGGGAACGTGAATGAGTGGCTGAATGGCACATGCCAAATGGGAAGCGGTGCGGGGTATTGGTACGCGACGAACGCTGAATGGAATAATGGGAACCTTGGTGAAGAGCGCGCGTTAATCGGTCCCCCTAACGCTTCGTGGAACACGGGGAAAGGGGTAGGGTATTATCTCTCCTGCAATGCAAACGGGCACCCGTTTCTACGCGGCGGGTCTTGGAGTTCCGGTAGCATGGCCGGCGCGTTCACGATGTTCCTGACATATTCTCCTTCGAGCTCGGACACGAACATTGGCTTCCGCTGCGCCCGCTAAAGCGCGAGTTCTATACTCTTTCGCTCCCCAATAGCCTCCGATGTCCATTTCGCCCGTTCTTCCCGCCCCAATCATTCAGAGGATGGAAGCTAAAATCGCCGACTTCGCGAGCTCGCACGAGTTCAAGACCTTCTGGCTCGGAATAACTCTCTCATCCGCAATGGAAGAAAAATTCGGCAAGGAGGAACGCGACAAGCTGAAAACGGAGTTGAAGCGCGAACTCGGAAGGAAGTTGGAAGCGGCATGGAAAAAGCAAAAGCGGAAGGCGGTCCACGACGACCCCGACATTGTCTTCACGCTCGACTTCCACTCTCTCAAGCTGCGAACCGAAATCAAACCGCTTTACATCTACGGGAGGTACAGGAAATTCTCTCGCGAGATTCCGCAGAGCAAGTGGCCGTGCGTCCGCTGCGGCGGCCGCGGTTGCGCGCACTGCGGCGGGAAAGGCGCGATGTACGAAATTACGGTGGAAGGCCTCGTTGCGGAGCCTCTTTTGAAGGCTACAGGCGCGCGGGAAACGAAGATTCACTGCGTGGGCCGGGAGGACGTGGACGCGCGCATGCTCGGGACCGGCAGGCCGTTCATCATCGAGCTCTCCCATCCGGCCAAGCGGTCGGTGGACTTGGGAAAGATGGCGCGCGAAATCAACAAGAAAAACAAGAAGCTCATTTCCGTCTCGCGGCTTTCATTCGTCGGAAAAGATGAGGTGCAGGACGTGAAGGCCGCCCAGCCGGACAAGAAGTATTCCGTTACTGTCGAGTGCGACACGGAGGTGACAACACAGAACCTCAAGTCAATCCGGGACCTCGCAGGCTCGACGATTTCACAGCGGACTCCCGAACGGGTCCTGCATAGGCGGGGGGACCTCGAAAGAAAGAAGAAGGTGAACTCCCTCTCCGTTACCCGTATCTCGCCGTCCTCTTTCCTCCTGAAGCTGAAGGTCGAGGCGGGCACGTACGTGAAGGAGTTCGTTTCCGGCGACAACGGCAGGACAAAACCCAGCGTTTCCGGCGTCCTCGGGTGCGCGTGCACGCCGAAGGATTTGGACGTTTCGGGCGTCGGCTTCCAATTGAGCGCTCGCCGTTCCCAGCGAACGCTTTAATTGGTTTGCGAACAAACCATCCCTCCATGGATTTCGAGGCGGCCCGGGCCGCGGTTGCGGTCACGTTCCTCCTCATCGCCTCATTCTTCGACCTGTTCAACCGCAAGAACGTGCCAATCTGGGTGCCCGGCGGCATGCTCATCACGGGCGGAATACTCGACCTCGCGACTGGGGACGTCTCCCTCATTCTTACGACTGCCGCAACCGCGGGCGCCATTTTCTCCATCGGCTACCTCATCTTCCGCATCGGCCAAATCGGAGGGGCGGACGTTCTCGTCTTCACCGCGCTCGCCCTCCTCCTCCCGTCGGGGACGAACACGCTTCTCGGCGGCCCGGAGCCAATGCTTCCCTACCCGCCAATCCTGCCAATCCTCGTCGTCTCGGGATTGCTGGGCATGGTGGGGCTCGCGCTGCGCTACATACCCATCATCGGCCGGCGATTGCTTTCGGGCAAGCTCCGCCCCAGCGCAGGCAAGGCGCTCATGTACTTCATCGCAATCGTGGTGTATTCCCTCGCGCTCGCCGCGCTCCTCGCGTACAACAAGTTCTCGCCCTTCCAAGCGGCGGCAATCCTCCTCCTCGTGCTGCTGGCCGGCTTTCTCACCATGTTCCGTGACGAGATTTCGGCTTCCATGGTGGAGTGGGTCCCGCTGGGGGCGGTTGACGACGAGGACGTAATACAGCTCTCTCTCCTCAGCCCCGCGCTCGTCAAGCGCCTCAAGCTCCAGCCAGTGCTCACGCCACAAGAAGTGGAGAAACTCAAGAAAACAGGCCTGCACCTATTCCCAGTATTCAAGGGAATGCCGGCGTTCCTGCCCTACGTGCTGCTCGCCACGCTCCTCTTCCTCGCGTTCGGCGACCCGCTCACGCTATTCCTCATATAAGTTTTAGGTTGTCTCTGACCGTCTTGAGTGGTCTTGCGGGGTCTTGCGCTGCCCCGCGTTGTCCTTCGAATCCCGGTTTCCTCAATCAGGACAGAGCAGGAGCAGTCAAGACCGTTCGGGGCGATTCAAGACAGCTCAAGACGAAACAAAACCAAACAGCAGCTGCCCGAGCACGGCTCCCGCGAGCGCGCCCGCCACGTTCGACGTCGCCTTGTCACCCAGGCCGTTCGTCTCCCAAATGCCCGCCACGCTGTCCGCGAGCGAGCCGGCGAGGCCGATGAATGAGAAAAGCAGCGCCCTGCCAAGGCCGAATTCGATTCCCGAAGCGTGCGTTCCCGCGGCCGGGAAGAGGAGGTACGCGCTCGCGGCGATGGTGGCGGCGCCAAGCAGCCCCGCGAGCGTGCCGAGCGCGGTGACCGCACCGCTTGTCCCGCGCTTGACTTTCTTGAAATTCCCGAGGAACACGGGTTCGCCTCCCAGCGAGCCGATTTCGCTCGAAAACTTGTCGGAAGTCGTGGCGGCAATCGCGCCGACGAACGCGTACGGCATGCCGAGGATGAGCGCGAGGACGGGGATGACGCCGTTCGCAGCCACGTTCTGCCAGCTCCTCCCGTACTCGTACATGCCGATGCGCTCCTTCTTCTCCTTGCCAAACATCGTGACTACGGTGCCGCATACGAGGAAGGAGAGCATGAGCGTGAGGTACTCGGGATACAGCGGGCCGCCGAGAGCGTAAATCAGCGCCGCGATGGCTATCGCGGAAAGCACGCCCCAAATGTCAAGCATCATCACTTGCAGCGCCATGCGGACACCATTCACAGAATGCGGACGCGCGCGAGGCCGCCCGCCCGTTCAACATTTATTTCCCGGTTAATAAATTGCCGAGCCACGGCAGCATTCGTCTCCGCGTGCGAACTCCACAAGGGGGTGGTAAAGCGCGATTCGCCTTGCGCGAGGAAGCAGAACGCGAGCAGCTGGTCCGCCGCGTGAGCGTCAATGCCCGCGCCGCTCCTCAAGGCAGCGGACAACTCCATTGCCGCCTCTTCGCCCACGCGTTCGGCCGGCTTGCCCCGCGCCCCCAGAGAGGAAGCGCCGAGCGCGCCGCCTTCGAATTCCGCCGCGAGAACGAGGCTCGAACCCGGGGAAGGCGTCACGCACGTTTCGCGCGCGATGTGGCGCTCAAATCCATCCGCGGCGAGGAGCCGTTCAGCCGCGGCCGCCTGCCGTTCCGCGACGTTTGCAGGAAGGCTTCCCGCAACCGAAACGCCGCGAATCGCGCGCAGCCCGCCGCGCTCCGAAAGTGCAAGCGGAAGGAGGGAACCCGCCGGCGCGAAACGCGCCTCGATTTCCCCGCCGCCTTTGGGGTAAAAGCCCCTCTTCAGGATTCGAATCTCCGCTTGTAAACCCATCCGCGCCAGGAGCGGGAAGAGGACGAGCCCGAAATAGTCCGCCGGCGGGCTCCAAGGAACGTCCGTCCCGCCCGAAATCCGCAGGCGCACCTCGCTCGGAGCGAACGCGAGCGCCGGCAGCAGCGTCTGGAGCACGAGCGTCACTGAGCCCGCAGTCCCCACGTCAAATGCGAATTCGCCGGCCTTCACGGGTCCGGGCTCGAACGCCACCTCGGTCGAGCCGAGCGAAAGGCCGCTCGCGCGGGCTCCGCAGATTTCGGCGATTGCCAGCGCGCCCGCGAGGTGCTGGTGCTTGAGGCCCGGCCCGGTTCGGTTCGCGCG
>Ga0247841_10012669_pt1 | contig 10939 bp, 10 predicted proteins | sample LaCruzMarch2015__2_FD_192410 | JGI IMG/M metagenome (GOLD analysis project Ga0247841, IMG submission 192410) | Freshwater microbial communities from meromictic Lake La Cruz, Castile-La Mancha, Spain - LaCruzMarch2015_18m | ecosystem: Environmental > Aquatic > Freshwater > Lake | place: Spain...
AATCTGCTCGTTAATCCGGTTCTGTATTCAAGACATGCAAACGTCTTTACGCGGGTGAAGAACGCAGTTGCGCAAGCAATTACGCCTTCATTTGCACCTGCTTTCGCTTAATAACGGAAGCCATCGGGCTTTCCCTGCCCTGGGGAAAGAATCCGGTGTCAATTAAGGGCTAGGATTTATCTTGTTTTGACAGAAGATAAATCGACATTTGCACTGCCAAGCGGTCGATAGGATTCCAAGTTTTCCGGTTATCTCTTTGATCGTTAAAAATTAGGAAAGCTAAACGTGTACACTTAGTTCATCGCGCCTTTTTGGACGTGGGTTCAATTCCCACCATCTCCACTCATTTATACAGTTCCGCAAAGCGGAACAAACAATAAGTACACAAAAAAGACTTCGCAATAATCAGAAGTCTTTTTTGCACTTCTTATAAATGAACCCTGCGAGAGCCTTGCAGCAGCATGGCTACTCGCATGGGCCATTAAAAAGATGGAAAACTATTTTCCTTTTTTCCACACTAAAAACCTCAGCTTTTCAGCTGAGGAAAACCACTTTCAATTGTTTGAGAGAAGAAGCGATCCCTCACTTTTTCAATGTGAGGCACCTTGCTCCTCTTTTCGCCCAGTGCAAGGTATCCTTGTCGATGCAGGACAACAGGGCCATCGCCACAAGCACCGGTCCCGTAGTCGTTTTTCCGGCGAAAAAGAAGACCATTCCTGCCAAAAGGATCATCACGCTACTAATTCGGATCTTCACGGTGATACCCACCCTCTCCTTGTCTTTGGTATGGTTCAAAATCAAAGAACGAAGGAGTTTATCACAATATTGTAATCTTGTCAACTAGTCCGCATGTGGGTTCAATCAACCAACGTAATTTTCCATCTCATGTGAAGAGATGAGCGAGACAACTGCTTGCCTCGCGTGTGGAAATTGAAGCCCGGAGCCCTGTCGCACGAGCAACTGGCGAAGTGCGACGGCGAGGGCGTGGGCAGATAAAATTTTCGGAAGAAAATTTTAGTAGATGCGCTTGCTGGGAGGAACCCTATCAGTCGATAATCCCGCCACATACACCGCCCACGTTTCTTTGGAGACGTGGCGGTTTTTCTTTATTACCGTAGTTGACCAACACAAGTTTTAGAGTTATGTTGATTTCTCCGTTTTTGGTTGTTGTTTACTAATGGAATACCCTCCCCAGCATGTAAGGAGACTTTGATGTTCCTACTCAACACTGGCTTCGTGTTTGTTATCTTGGCCACAACTTTGCCGGTTGCACCAGTGTTTGCTGTGTGCAGTAATCGGACAACGAAAATCAGAGTGATGTTGATTGAGACCTTTGCACTTTCCTCGATGGTCGCCGGAATGTGGTTTTTTTCAACCTCCGACACCAACGTCAAAATCATCAACACGATCGGTACAGGGATTCTTTACCTGATCTTGATCGGGATGTGTGGAATCTTTCGGGAAAGAGGTTCAAAAGAGAACATTCACGTTCTTCAGCTTGTTCGTGAGATTTGGGTTGAGCTGAAGAACATGTATTGTTTTTCCAAACGCGTCGTTGCCACTCTAGACAACTTCGACGATTGGTTACCATAAAGTTTCCCGCTCGCTCGTCGGACTTGGAGTGCTTACAATGATTATTAGTTGGCTTTTCTCTATCTCCAGCATTCTGTTCCTCGCTTGGGAGATGGTGGAGTATCAAGACAACAGAAGGATTGCTGATGTCGCGAAAAACCCAAGCGACCAACCACTCACATTGGGCGTGTGTGTGCTGACTACCCTGATAGCAGTGGTTGCTGGTCCATTTGCTCTTTTTCTAAAGAGTGTGGTTTGGATGGAAAGGAACTGTTGATCTAGCAACTTTCCATATTCCAGGGCACACCCAAAGCCGCCACGTTTCTTCGGAAACGGGGTGGTTTTTTCTTTTATTCAAATTATTATTTTAAAAAATAACATTCGCAGATAAAACTTCTGAAAATATTATGGTGCAAACACATAAAAACATCTTTAAATATTAAGTACTTACGAGTTATTGAACCATTCCGCGCACCTTGACAAAATGCCATGATTTGCCCTATATCATATTCAGTTAGTGTTCCTTTGCAAGTCACAAATTCACCTCGATGAGGATAGTGTCATGAACGGCAAAGTTGTAATCGTTGACGAGTGCGAAGTGCGTGAAGAGGAAGTTTCGATGGATACTACTTTTGCTTTTCCAGAGATCCTGTCGGAGCATTTTGTTCTCGGCAAGCACCTGATCATCGCCTCTCAATATGCCAATTGGCTTGTGTGCGATGACAATGAGTATGCTGCCTTCCGTCTTTTTCGGGACGGCAAAAGCATTCAAGAAGTTGAGGATGCTTTAATGGCGCAGTTACAGATGAGTGCTGAAGATGCACGGGGGGCGGTCTCTCGGCTAATGGCGCAGGTTTTTGAGAGAGATTTTAGTCGTGATGCCGAAATTATAACGGCCGCGCCGTTAGATGTTTCGTTGCGACTCACAAGCGGATGCAATCTGCGTTGTACCATCTGTAGCTTGCACTGCACGACAGTTGGTCCGGATGAATGCAGTTTCGAACAATGGCGACGATTTCTTGACGCACTCAAACAGCACGGCGCTGACGTACTGACTATTAGCGGAGGGGAGCCGCTAGTGAATCCTGATTGCGTTAAGATTATTGTATACGCCAAGAAGATCGGCTTCCGTATTCTGCTTCTGACCAACGGCACACTGATCACGAACGAAAATGCTGAGGTGATCGGCAAAAACTGCGACCAAATCCGTATTAGCATCGACGGTCCAGATGAAGCTACTCACGACAGTATTCGTGGTAAGGGCATGTTCGGAAAAGCAGTTTCCGCTTTGCACAAACTGGTATCTCATAGTGATTGTCGCTTAACCATCACTATGACACCAACGCCGGCGACCCTACCCGCCTTTCGAACAGGTCTGCGAAAGTTCGTTGACTGGATCAGGCAGACAATACGCTCCGACATCAGCTTTGAAGTGAATGGTATGTTGATGCCGGGGAGAGAGTTGCCTGCAATGTCTAGGGAAGAGCAAGTTGACTTTCTGGAAACAGTGAACTCACTGTGCAATGACCAGCTTGAGACAGACTTTGCCGCTCGAGTGGCTGCCGTAAACGTCGTACCGAATCGACCAGTGTTTGACTGCGGACTGAAAAATGTTATCCCAGTAGACGCTAATGGTGACGTTCATCTTTGTTCCATCTTCGGTTCGCTCTGCAACATCAAAGAGATTGGCGACAGCGACGGAGTGGACTTTGTGTCACGCTTGGTCACCAAACTGGACAGCTTGGTCGATTCCATTAAAGTAGACCGAGTCCAGCTGTGCTCGTCCTGCGATCTTCGTTATTTCTGTGGTGGTGGTTGTCGGAAAGAAAATCTGCGCCTCCGCGGCAATCTGAACGCCAGCGAGTGCACTGATGAATTTCGGCAAGCGCTGCTCGAAAAGCTGGTGACTCTGAGTCTTTACACGATCGAACCTCTTACTTGATCTAGAAAGGAGGTAAAACATGAAAAAGATCAAAATCCGTTGGCGGAAGCTGAACAAGCAGACTCGCCTGAGTCAGCGAAGTGTTGGCGACCCGCAGTGTGGCGGTTGCGCTCCACTGTCCGGCAAATCGATGTGCGCGTAAGCGCTCAGCGACCACGCCCGACTTAGATCATTGCACAATGATCCGAGTCGGGCTTTTTCTTTTGCTTAATTTATAATACGAACAAACTAAACAGCTCCGTTCGCAAATATTCTTGTCGTTGACACGATATAAAAATAATTATAAATTTAGTTGTTCCGTTACGACTGTTATTTCAACGAACCACAACTTGTTTTTGGAGGCCAAAAATGAAGATCCACATTCTGTCCTACAGCAATCACGGGGTGAAAATTGATTTATCCCGATTACAACATTACGAATCCGATCGCTGGCAAGCTAGTAGAGAGACGATGGCACGCTTTCGGTCGTTTGGACACGAAGTAACCACTGGTGGAGTTTGTGCTCCAAACGAAACGGAGTTGCTTGTGTTGGACACCTGTGTTTGTGATCGGTGCTGCTTTGTAAGTTTGGGTATGTTGCTACTCCTGTTGAGTCGGTCATACAGACCATTCCGCAGTCCTCAACAACGACTAACGTGTGAACTGCCGCCAATCCTCATCTATAGGCGCGAAGCAAAGGGTAACGAGGAAAACCAGCTTATCTTTGGGAGTATTGCTGACAGCTGTTCGAATTGGGCCCTAAAAAGAGCGTTGAAAAAGGCAGCTCGTCAGCGTATACCCAAGTGGCCAGGATCCATCTTTGATTCAGAGGAACCAGACAAAACTGGTATGGGTGGTGACGGAACGTTGTGGCACTAACATGGTCAGAATGGGAGTCTACGGTGCCGCCAAATTTCTTCGGAAAATTGGCGGTTTTTCTTTTGAAAAAATAATCTCTTGATTTAAAAGGGGTATACTTAAAGTGCTTTATAAACACATGAGACAAATAATTGTAATTTCCATTTTATGCGTATTGGCGATTGGCGCATCTATATTTTTTTACAATAAATCAAAAAATTCGGAAGTGGTTGCATCGCCATCTTCGTTCGCGCAGACACCCAAAAACCTAAGTTCCCTCTTGAAAAATTCTGTTTTTACTGATAATCAAACTCCGTTTAAATGCCCTGAAAAATATGAAGATAAAATAAAATATATTGAGGACTTAAAGGGCTTTATCGCGGATTATGAGAAAGAAAATCCAAACGCCACTATGGCAAATATTGGAATATATAGAGTAAATTTGAACAACTGCCAAAAAACGCTTGATTATTTAAAGAAACAATAATCAAGAAAATCTACAGAAAGTAACGGCTACCGCTGTTTGACCGTCTTGCTTACATAGCGTATATTTTTCTGTTGTTCTCTAAACAATCAAACCCCACCCTAAATCCAAAAAAGGTGAAACATGCTCCTTGTTGGCGAACCGTTTTTTCCGGATACGGAACGTGCCGAATTCTTTGCCCCCGCTGGACAAGTCTCGTTGTTTGTTGAAGTTTTGAACGAGATATATGACGAGGGACAAGAAGGAATCGTGCGTGAACTGCAACACGAATACAGGGCTATTGTTCGCGCTCTGCACGATATGAAGGTCGACTTTCGTTTGGTTTGTCGAGACATTGATACCCTGGATAGGCAGTTTATTACCGATCTCTGTTGTGAAGTCGGCTGTAAGTTAGCCAGCTTTGCTGGGTTTAGGAGTGCTGTTACGCTCTACCCTCGCGACTTTTGTGCAATCTTTCCTTCCACCAAAACACTACTAGTAAACCCGAGAGGCATTCGTTTAGTTTCGTCATTCAAGGAGGATTGGCGAGTTTACGAATCCATATTTGGAGAAGGCGGACGTATTTTGCACACTGGCTGCACTGCCCTGATCGGTGATCGAGTGATTTTAGACGACAATCACTCTCGCAGAACCATTGACGCCGACCTGAAAGTCTTCCAAGGATCTGGTATTAAAGTTGGCAAGGTGCCACTTTTTGTATCAACTTCGTTTGGTTGCGACGGCAGGATTGGCGAACTTTCTTTCAATGATCATCTTGACCGCATCGGCTGTTTGATCACTGATCGTGAAAACTCCTTACACCTTATACTTGATCCCACCATTCATTCTGTTGAGTGGCTGGGCGATGGAAGATGGCGGCCCAGGGAGTTCGAGGAAACTCTGGATTTGTACCGAAGCGTTTGTGGTCCATTAGGGATTGAGGTTCACAGGCCGAAAGACATACAGGTGCCTTACTCTCTCAATTTACTGCAAACCGAAGACAGACGAATCTTGATGACGAGCGGAGACCCCAGTGTTTTGGGTTTAGTGGAAGACATCATGGGAAGAAACTACGTGTTTGTCACAGAGACTGCAATTTGTTCCTACCCTCTCTTTAGACATGCCGGCATCCGATGCTTGGTCAATGAGATGCCAGAAGCCATCATGAAGAGAGTTTGAGTTAGTTCGAGCCGTCCTGCTGCGCAAGCAAGGCGGTTTTTTCTTTGGTTTAAAAATAGGATTGACTTCCCTAGTTTTTCAAGAAAATTTAATTTCTATTTTTCTTTTTAAAGAAAAATATTATGCCTATAGCAATAAAAACAATCCATGCAATTAAACTAATCCAAATAGCTCTTATGGTTTTAACTGGTTGATAAGAAAATTTAATATTATGTTCACCAGCAGGCACGATTATACCGCGGAAAATCCAGTCTGCTGGATAAATTTTTGTTTCTTTACCATCCACATAAGCATGCCAATCAGGATAGTAAGTATCCCGTAAAACAAGTAGTCCCTCTTCATTGTTTTTTGTATACAAAAGTACCTCCGTTGGTAAATACGATTCGATGGAAACAGTGCCTATGGAGAATTGGGTGGTGTCTTTGTAAAAATTTTCTATAGGTGTTGGATCGGATGATGATTTTAGATTTTCCATGTACGAACGTGCTGCTATTGCGTCTTGAACAGAAATAGTGGATGGCACAAATTCTGCGCGAGGTCTAACTTCCAGATTTTCAAACATTCGTAACCAACGTTGATTTTTCAATGTTTCTTGCACAAATTTAATATTTTGCATCGAACCAAGATTATTACTCCCAGAATATGAACCAAGAAAGTATTGAATTCCCAGTCTATTCACCATTTCACGGCGAGTTTTTAATAAATAGTTAGACGTTTCCGGTACTTCGCTTTGGTCGCCAATGTCGTAGAGGTATTTTTTTACTTCTTTTAATGCTAATGCACCAGCCCACTGTATTGTCGATAATCCTTTGCTTGGTCCTATGTTTGGCGTTAGTCGTTCCTTGGCATCCAGGTATTTGTTTGCCTGTTCATAAATAGGTTCTATTGCCAAATCTGACGTACCTGGTGCCAAACTGCCAAGTTTTGGCTCCGCACATTCTTGTTCTTTGCATATTTCTAGCGATCCGCCTAGCAGTATATCCACCTGCCTATCTTTTGGATAACTATAATACAAAGTCCATGGACCACTGTTGCCCGAAGATATGCTTACCTCTATGGGGTGTCCAAGTGTGTTTTTTATTGGTACAAAATTTATAGTTAATGCTTCGGCATCCGTAATGGTTTCACGTTGGATACTAACAGTTCTTTCTTCATTATTTTTCTTGTCCCTGAGTGAAATATTGATAATGCCTGGTGTTTTACGGCGTCTCCCCCAACGAAATTCCGTTTTTAATCCACTAATTTCCGATCCTATACTTTCAAAATTTTGCTTCACAACAGTACCTTGTTCCAAGGTAATCAAAGGTTCGTTATTTACTCTAATCTCAGGATCAACCGAAAGTTCGTATCCTGAATAAAATCTTGGAGCCATTCCAAGCGGAGTGCCCTTTATGCCCCTTAGAAAATTTTCAAAAAAGGCTGGGCGAAAAACATCAGCCGCTTTGGTTGTATAAAAATGGCTAAAATTTGGTATTAAAACCTCAAGAGCAACAATAAAAAAAATAATCCACGTTTTTCTGAGTTTGAAGTAAAGAGAAATAACAATAAACACAAAAACAACAACAAAAGGAATTGCTGTTAGAAAAGGGTGTGCAAAAAGTTCAGCCATAACCCTTTTCAGTGTTTCTGTCCCCATGCTTTTGAATCCGATAGCCAAGAAGGATATAGCTACTGCGATAGTAAACAACAAAACGACTCGCATTTTCTTTTTTGACAGGCCTGGTAAAACTTCAATTCCGTTGGCTATAAAATAAGTTGCTCCAACAAAAAATAAAACAAGCCATCGTGCCGGAATTGCCATAGAATTAAACACACCACGCTCTACAAGAAATGTATAAAACAAGGAATATTTTCCGATTGCAAGAAATAATGACAATAAAACTAATAAACCCGGGAAAAGAAAATGATTTAATTTATTTACTTTTATACAACAAATTCCTATCACAATTAATAATAAAAATCCTACTCCTGTCCACGAACCTAATTCCACTTCATTTTTTCCTCCAAAATAGGAATCCAATGTCCCAAAAGCGTGAGGAAATACCATCGTGACAACTTGTGACATTGGATAAGAAAATTCATACAAGTCCTTTGTTTGGATGGCCTCTGATCTATCGGACTGTTGTATCAGTGCGAGAGTTGGCTGAATTTGCACATATGAAAGCACTAAAGTTAGAGCAGCTGCAGGCAATAGCATAAAAACTGGAAACAAAAATTTCTTTCGATTAATGGTAATAAATACCAGAGTGAATAAAGTCAAAATTAGTGCGGTCATTATTCCTACTTGCGGTTGCCCCAGGATAGTTTGAAGAGCCATAGAGATACTTAAACCCAACAAATATTTTATTTTTTTAGTATGTAACCACGCGCTAAGTAACCAAAGCAAAATTGGAAGCCAAGCAAAAGGCAAAATCAGATTTGTTAAAAAAAGGCGACCGACAAAAAAACCAGTTCCACCAAGAAAAAACGCGCCAACTCCTGACGCATCTCGATTAAATCCTTCCTCTCTTAAAAAAAGATAAGTACCTATTGTGGCTAACAAGAAATGCACAAGTAATGATATGTTGATAACAATTATTCCCGGAAGAAACTGGCGCAAAACAAAGTGTAGTGGATAAAAAAAACCTTGATGAGAAATTGCTATTAATGGATAACCTCCTTGCATTTGTGGTGCCCACAAAGGAAGCTGCCATGAATGTTGAAAAATAGCGTAAATATCCTCTTCTGGGGCCGTGATAAAGGCCATGTCAAAAAAATACAGGAGTTGTCCACGTAACCAGGCAACAATGAATGGCGAAGATACCAACACAACAGCAAGAACCAAAAACTTATGGCCAATAATCCAATTCCGCAGCGCTTTCAATGATCCGAGAAAAAAAGCCATTTGAAATTTATACTTCAGGAATCGTGTTTCTGCAGAACAAAATAATAGGAGGAATTAAAGAAAGCGCTTTTTAGAAAGAGAATATTCCAACCCTTGAAATAATTTAATAGTTCTTTCTTTGTAAATTCGTTATGAAAGGGCTCGTTATGATAGTGTGTAGAAGAAAGAAAACGAAATTTCCAAATTACAGATAATCCTGGTGTAGATCCAATCAGAATACCTCCCGGCTTCAATACTCTTTTAATTTCATCTAAAGTTTTTTCCGGATGAACCAAATGTTCTAAAACTTCAGTAAAAATTACGTTTGAGAAATTCTGCTCGGGAAATTCCATGCTTTCCACATCACCCAAAAATACCTCTGCATCAGCTGCGTATTTTTTAGCTCTTTCTACGTGGCGAGGGTTTATGTCTATACCAATAGAACCTTTTGGAAGGTGTCTGAGTAAAAGGCCAGTACCACACCCAACATCTAAGTAATGGCCGTTCGTACTGTATTGTTTAATTAGTTTTCGTATTTGTTTCTCTCTTGATTTATGCAAAAAACTTTCTAGGCCTCTAAAGTGGTCTGTCACATCAACCCAGTCATAATCTTCAATTTTACGATAAAAATCTTTTACATACTCTGTATATTCATTGTCTGTCCGCAGTGGCCGTCTCATGGGATAAATATATATACATGTTTCCAATAACACAAACTATTATCGACGCATCTGTCTTTTTTATGTTAAATATTTTTGTGAACACTTTTGTAAACTGCGTTGTAATATAAAATTTAGGCGTGGTATCTTTTTTGTATGGGCAAACTTCTGAAATGGGGTATAAAAACTTTTTATGTTCTCGTTTTTGTTACATTGGCTTGCATTGTTTATTATTTTTATACTCCCAAGTCAGCTGTTAATTTGCATGAACGCATAGCGACATCAAATCCCAACATTCTTAATGAAGAAAGAATGGAGCTGTCCAAAGAGGTGGAAAAATATCTAATTTTTGGATTATCAAAGGATCAGGGTAAAAAACACACACTAACACGGTTGCGTCTATTTTTGGCAAACCAAAGAAAGTTTCTTGATTTAAGTTTTAACCACGCTATTGATGAAATTACAAAGACACAAGTTGTACCGGGAAACATTCGGATTTGGAGCTTTATGAATATGGGGGCAGTTGTTAAAACAAATAGCAAAGTGCTTGCTTTTGATACTGCCGACATGACGGAGTCCGTTGTTCAGAAGCAATTGACGAACATTGTTGATATATTTTTTATTACTCATGCTGATACGGATCATTACGATCCTTCCCTACTCAAAAAAGCGTTACAGCAAGGTAGAGTGGTAGTTTTTCCAGAAGACCCCACTTTTATTGAAGAGTTTAAAGAGTTTACTAATGTGTATTATTTAAAAGATGGAGAGTCAGTTGATATTAATGGGGTAAAAATAACCGCTTTTCAAACAGATCATCGAGGAGATAACAATTTTGCGATACCTAAGGTGTGGTATTTTTTAGAGACGGATAATTTAAAATTGCTCCACACGGGAGACGGCTTTAATTTTAAGGACACAGGCAAGAGAAAAAGTCTAGAAAAAATCGGAATAGATATCTTTTTGTGTAACGCCAAAATTCATCCCAATGATATTCGCGATATTAACCCAAGAGTTGTCGTGCCACTACATTTGTTTAAATTCTTAGCTAAGCGTGAAGAACTAAACATTAGTACATTTGATTACGTATCTGATTTTTATAGACAACATGAGAAAACTTTGAGAGGAATAGACGTAAAATTGCTTTTTCCGGGAGAAAGCTTTGAATATCACACCAACTAGCTTGTTGTCATATTGACAAACAATCGTTTTTTTGTTAGTGTGTGGTGTTCTTTTGTGAATCGAGGTCAAGCACAAACAAGATATGGAGTGAGGCCATGAAACGTCGTTATCCTCAATATCCTCCTCCTGCTCTTCCTCCGGCTCAGATGGAAGACGGAAGGTGGTACGACCTGGATCCTCCGGCATGTGTCGTGGAAAAAGTATTTCGCCGGGTGCTTTGTGAATACCGGGTTCCGAATAACCCA
>Ga0247841_10012670_pt1 | contig 10938 bp, 35 predicted proteins | sample LaCruzMarch2015__2_FD_192410 | JGI IMG/M metagenome (GOLD analysis project Ga0247841, IMG submission 192410) | Freshwater microbial communities from meromictic Lake La Cruz, Castile-La Mancha, Spain - LaCruzMarch2015_18m | ecosystem: Environmental > Aquatic > Freshwater > Lake | place: Spain...
CACGGATGTTTATTGGCAGGCGATACAGATTTGGATGGAGGAGAAAGAATAACTTAGGTGAAGAAAATGGCGACAAAAAAAGAATACCGAGCGAGAGCATTGAAGGCGTGGAGGACACGCAGGAAGAATAAAACTCGACCGACACCGATAAGAGTGTTTGTTGATGGCGCCTCAGTGCATTTTAAAAAGAAATCGTCAAAGGTGCGCCATTTGGCAGCAATAAAGGCATGGAAGACAAGACGACTGACGGCAAAGACAAAGGAGGTTAGTTGATATGGGAAAAAAGAAAAAACGTAAGACTGCATATTCTCTTTTGAAGAACAACTACAGCACTATCATCGAGGCGTTGGAAGACTATGCCAGATGGTTTGACAACGGAGAGAATAAGGAATCCGGCAGGCCCGAGATAAACGAGACGCTTGAGGAATTAAGCGAGTGGGATGGAAAGAGGTGATTAAATGGAAAAAGAGCCTACAACCGAGGAGGATTTCAATGCTGCGAAGATACGCCCGGGAGACGAACTGATTGAATTCATGAATAGGAAGAATGACGAGATAACATTAGTTCGGGTTCGTAAGCTTTCCGATCTTGACTACCTCCCGGACGACGAGAACGCTGAGGAGGATTTTGACCTTTATGAACGGGATGGGATCGGCTCTCTTTGCAGAATATTTTTCAAGACCATGAATGACTCGAAGAGAGTATATATTGACCATAGGGCAGATGATAGCAATCCGTTCGACTGTGAAAAGGAATCCGGGAAGTATGATCATTGGTATGAGAAGCACGATGATGAATATACCGAGTATCTCGACTATGGGGATGTTGAACGGTTTTTGAAGGAGCATAAGATATACCAAGAGGTGAAGTAGATGAGACAGGTAAAAGTTGTAGCATCTGATAAGCGTGAGTTGCTCGAACGAGACGTAAATACGGCGCTCGAAGACATTGGAGCCGCTTTTGTAGACATCAAGTTCGCGCAATGCAATTATGGGTTTAGTGCCTTGATTGTATATGAAGAGAGGTGAAACTATGAAAAAACTTGAATCGGAATATACGCTGGACAAATTGCCGGAACTCGGCTTTACTTCGGTCGATTTGGAACAGGCAGAGGAATTCACAGATGAAAACGCACTGACCGAGGAGCAAATCCTTGCGCTATTCAAATTCATGAAGGCGCAGGGATGCGGCGAGATATTCACCCAGGTCGATAGCGGGAGCGACTACCCTGACAGGCTTTATTCCCGTGGCGTTCGCTTCGTCAATCGCACCGGAGTCTACGCATTCGTGTTTGGCGAGTTCGAGCCGGAGACCAAATGCGGGGAGTGCGACCAGCCGATAAGCGTTTGCACCGCAGGAGAGTGTATACCGAAAGAGGTGGAGAAATGATTTGCCCTTACTGCAATGGCAAAGGCATGATTCAAAACGATTATCCATGCCATAGATGCGTTGGCACCGGAGTTTTTAGGTGAGATTGATGGACATAGATGCTTGGCTTTACAATGTGTTTTTCAGGCATTTTAGGAAGAAGGAGGGAGAACAATGAAAACCAACTGGTCGAAATACCCGAAGGAAAGGTGCGAGGACTACGAGAACGCTTTTTCCAGGTACATGTGGGAAGTCCTTACGTGCGAACAGCGAGACGAACTAGAGAAATTGCTGCAGGAGGGGTGAAGAAATGAATCTGTTTGATCCGAAGATAGCGAAAGCCCTTCTTAGAAAGCAGGCGCCCTGTTGCGGGAAGAAGATGAAGGTAGTTGAGTTCTACTCGCAGGGAACACTGACTTTGACCGCAGGCTGCAGGAAATGCGGATGTTATCTTAGCATTGAGACGGGCCAGTATGATGAGGAAGAGATTGAGGATATGGATGGCAAAAACGGCCAGAAGGTGGTATTATGAAATTCCCGAGATGCCTATCGAAAGCATAAGCTTATTAAATGTATGATGAATATGATGATGGTGATGATGTGATATGTGAAAAATGTAAGTATGAGTGGACACCCACTGTGCCTAAACCAAAATCCTGCCCGAGATGTAAGCAGTATATTTGGTGATTTAGATGGTATGGACTAAACAGGATCAAAAAGAATGTGCCGCTCGATGGTATAGAAATAATCGCGAAAGACATGACGCTAATGTTAAGAAGTGGAAAGAGGCTCATAAAGATGAACTACGTGCACAGGGTAGAGTAAAAAGTGCTAAATGGAGAAAAAATAATCCTGAAAAGGCACGAGAAAGTAGTCGGTTACGTAGTGCTAAATGGAGAAAAAATAATCCTGAAAAAAGTAGGGAGAGCCGGCGTAAATGTGGTATTAAATGGAGAAAGGCAAATCCTGAGAAAGTATATACAACTTTTGTTAAATGGAAGAAGAAAAATCCTGAAAAAAGACGAGCACATAATTTAGTTTTTAAAGCAAAAATTCCTGCGTTAGAATGTATAGTGTGCGGATCTCATGAAACATTAGAACGTCATCATCCAGACTATAGTAAACCGTTAGAAATTGTGGTATTGTGTAATAAAGGAAAGGATAGTTGCCATTTTAAGGAACATAAATATGCTAAGAAACATGGATTACATTCTATGAGATGGTGGAATAGATATATTAAGAAACATGAGGTGGTTTGAAATGAGTGAAGGATTTATAGAAGTGAACCAAAAATACCGTCTTTTTTTCAAAAGTGAGCGTAAGGGCTGGCCGAGCGGTGCAATCTATTTTATCGAGGGGATAACGTTGTATGGAACACTGCAAATTAGAGGATATGGGGCAATGCCGAATCTTGATACATTGGAACGCGTTGAGGTGATTTGAAATGCCAAAATGTCCGAAATGTAAGGAAGAAATGGAATACGTTGAAGTGAGCCTGAATAAGGAAACCAGAGTCATATACGACTTCAAAACGGAAGAATACCGGGATGAGGAGCCAGCCGAGGTAAGGAGCGAACTTGTTTTTTGCCCGCATTGCAGCGCCTTGCTTGGAGAAGACGGGGTTGATGCGATAGACTTTGAGGAAGAGGTGGTAAAATGAGCATAAGAGCATATAACCGAAGAGAGCACGTAATGGTGGATAAAAAGACCGGAAAGGAAAGAACGGTTTATCTTCCCGAGGATGAGCCGTCCTTCAATCTGTGGCACGATGATGCGCTGATGGATGCCTTATCTGCGGAGACCGGGTTCTATAGTTGCTTGAATGACGACTCTTGTGGGATAGCCACCATTACGGCTGAAGAGTTCGAGAATGTCAAGAAATACCTTAAGAAGAACAAGAAGCTTGAAGAGGCCAAAGAAGAGATTGCCAATATAGAGGCCGATTTCAAGGCAACTGACGACGGCTTTGTGGAGTATAATTGTTATTGAGGTGGTAAAATGAAGGCATACGTTATCTATTTGGATAATGCGAGCAAACAAAACGGATACACCAACGAAGTGGAAGAGGATCGGATTGCGGATCTCTTGTCGGGACTGGGCTATACCGGCGAGGTTAGAAGCGAACTGACCGGGAACACGACCACGTTTGAAGGTGGGAGAAGACAGTGTCAAAAAAACGAGGGTGATTGAGTGAAAGGACTACGAGCGTTCTATGACGAGATACATAAACGCGACTATCAGAACATACTCGGACTGAAGGCGGAAGTCTCGTATGACGACTATATGCGCATGCTGGAGATACTCCCGCCAAAGAACTTTGACGGAACGAGCTTTTGCATGAGCGAGTTTTTGACCGGGCCGTTGACGACCAAGTTCTACAAGGCGGATGGAAAGTATTATGCCGAGGTGGTGGATTACCGCTTTGAAAAGAGGGACGGCGCCAATTACGGGTATGACGACCAATGGGAAGGGTGGCACATCGAGGATAAAAAAGTGGTCAAAACCATTCCCGATAATGAGTTTATGGAGAAAGTCCGGATAATCAAGATGAGTGGAGGGATATGATGGTGGAACCGATACCAAGACCGATGGACGAGCAGACAACCGAGCTTTACAGGGAGGTGGTGGAACTGTGCATTTCAGAAAAGTTCAGCCATCTTGACGACTATGGGATAATAGACGCGCTTGCGAACGCGATAATTAGGATGAGTAGGTGAAACTATGGATTATGAAAGCCAAGAGTTCTATGACATAAAGGAGAATTGGATAAACGGCAACCATCGCGATTTGGATCACCATGACTTGGTTTGCCTATGCATGTTTTTTGAGAACGAGTGCCGTGAGCTATCTGATAAATTGTATAAAAAGAGGTGAAATAGTGGGAACAAAAGGATGGATAGACGTATCTGATGAGGGAGTAATTTCTTTAAAGCCTTTAGAGAAGGGCATCTTTTTACAGCCGAACACGATCTACTATATGGGGGCTTCTTCTTCGCCGGATATGATGATCGTGAGCGCAGTTGGAGACACCCATATAGAATACTATAGATATCCGTATGAGACGCCTTTGCGAATGGAGCGGGATATTGCCGAGGACTTGATAACTCGCGGCTGCAGGCGCTGGATGGAGAACCACAAGGATATCCTTACAACCCCCGGCTATGAGGGCTTTGCACGGATGTATGCGAGCTTTAGGGATATGCTTGATGGAAAGGAGAGCGATTGCCTGGTGCATGTGGATGACTATAGACGTGTGAGTGTTGAGGTTGCGATAGATAAGGACGCACCAGATTATGCCGCTGCGGATGATAGCTTTCCTTCGAAATCCGTGAAAGTGGATTATTGGCGTGAGCTTGAACAGTATGGCTCGGTTGGAGGAAGGAATCCGCCTGGCGCTATGGATACGCCGGTCCATCAGTTAAACCAGCGCCTTATGAGGTATATCGTCAGCACTACGAAAGGCGAGTTGAAGGAACTGAAGAACGATAAGCGATTTAAGGTGATTTGCGAGGTGAAGACGTGAGAAAAATAAGCCGAAAGACGGCACTGAAACGCATTGAGGCAATCATGAACTCAAGGCACGGGCAAGAAGACTGTTTTATTTGCATTGTGCCTGTTTCTATGCTTCGCTGCAAGGAGATGCTTGACCGCTTCATGTTTGTCATGAAATGTTGAGGCGATATTTGTAAAAAATAATGGAGAGGTGAACTAAATGGTCTTAAGTGCCGATGATATGGGAATACGGAAAGGGCTGGACCCTATATTCTGCTCCGACTGCGGAGATAGGATAGGCTGGGCTGACCACGATGGTTTCTACGACGTTCCCGATGGAAACCATCTATTCTGCGAGGATTGTGCGAAGAAGCCTAAAACTGAAGAGGAGGATGAGTAGATGGATTGTAAAATGTATGAGAAACAGATTAACAAATTAGAACGTGAGCTTGAACGTGAAAAAGAGTGGCGCACCCACGAGAGAGAGAAAGCCGAAGAACGTATTTCTGAACTTCGTGCAAAGGTTAATTTCTCTGAGGACTGTGAACGAGGTTGGGAAGCCGGCCATCCTTGTTATGAAGCTGCGAATGACAGACATCTATATCTTGTATATGTCAAAACCTCAAATAAGAAAAACACATATTCCGCAATTAATTTCTTATATTGTGGAGGATGTGGAGAGATGTATAAGATTGTAAATAAACGATGTTCGTTTGACAATCGCAATGTCAAGTGTAAAGTGTGTGTGGAGGTGGAGTAGATGGGTTGGTGGAAAATCGAGTATTGGCGCCGTGATAAGAAAGGCAACGAGACGACCGAGTTGGATGACGTCGACCTTGAGCATATTGCAGAACTTATTAAGGAAGGATTTACCTCTGGAGAGGTTAATGATGAGAATGGTGATTAGATGGATACCAGAAAACTGCGTGCCAGAGCCATAGATAGGCTATCCGAACTTTATGAGGCCTATCGCGGCCAGGAAGACGAAATGGGAAGGATAAAACAGGCGCACGCCTTAATCGTCGGGCTGCCAGTTTATGTGAAGGTGGATAAATGAAATTCAAGTATATCAGCGATCCGGGCCATGGCTGGCTTGAGGCTCCGATGCATTTGGTGAACGAGCTTGGGATTGCGGAGAGCATATCTTCGTATTCCTATATGAGCCAGGATGGAAGGACGGCTTATCTTGAGGAGGACTGCGACGCCCCGAAGTTCAAGAAAGCCTATGAGGCATCCGGGCGGAAGTTCGAGTATTACGAGCAGGTTATACCCAATGGGGAAGCGTTCGTAAGGAGATTGGGCGGGTTCAGGAAGGTGAATTGATGTGGAAGTATTCATCTGAAGAGATAAAATCCATGAACGAAGGAGAACGTGCTGATTTTCTTGTGCAGGCTATTTCCGATGAGATGTATAACGACCATTTGAGGAAAGCGAAAGCTGGGCACAAGACGCTTCAGTTTCACTTCTTTGATTGGTATGGGAAGGATTGGAAAACTGCGGAGGCAATATAATGGACAGGATAGACGAAACAGAACGTGCCATAATGGACCGGCTGCGCGAGGTAAACAAGATCAGCACGAAATTCAATAAACCGCTTACCGAAGAGTATGTAAGAGGCTTTTTGATGGGCGCAGATAAAAACAATGAAATCCCATCGCATCATTACGACCTACTGATAAGCAATGCGTTGAAGGGGGTATTTATATGAACTACAAAATAGAGGAAATCTTCGACCACGGGCAGAAGCGCTACTTTGTCTTTGGGTATTATGGATCTACAACCGGAGACCACGCGAGCGAGTGCGGCGCATTTATTTACAAACGTAGCGCAGTCAAATGCATGAGGATAAAACAAACGAACGAAAAGATAATGATGCTGGTTTCGAAGCACCCCGGCATGACCGAGGAAATAGAGGAAGCCATATTCGAGGCGCTGGAAGAGACTGTTGACGCGGTGGGAGAATGAGGAAACGAAGAGACTGTATGGAATACCAGCTAACAATAGCAAATGACCATAACGTGATTTTTACCACGCCTGAAAAGAGATGGCAGTTTAAGAAAGATGCCAAGACTCTTCTCAAATTTCTTAGGTACGAACTTCCAAGCGGAACGTTCGACGAACTGAGAGTGTTGATAAAAAAGGAGGAGATTGATTGAATCGAAGATTGGAACTTGCTATTAGAGATTATCGAAAAGCAGAAGATAGGATAAGAACTCAACTTCGCCATAAGAAGCGATTCGGGCAAGAGTGTGGCTGTTGGGATAAGAATGGCCCGGAAGAGGTGGTGGATTTGCTGGCTGAATTTGATGGGACGGTTACGAACCGCTTCTGCTGTGGTTGCGGGGGATGGGTGACACCATGACCAGGTGTGACGACTGCGGCAAATACCCCTTGGAAAACAGGGAGATCAATCCTTATGTTGATGACAAGGGACGGGATAAGATGCTTTGCGATAAGTGCTTCGAATCTTATTGGCGGGCGAGAGGGGGGAATTGATATGAGCTTTGAAAAGACGTTTGCGGCTGCGCAGGCGATAGACGAGCAGTATGACGGCTTCCCGAGCCATGAGAATGGGAAAGACGAATTTACCAAGTTTTCCAGGATAGTGAAGAAGGACTTCGTGGAATGTCTCGATTCTGCCAATTGCGAATTGATTGATTTTAAGGGCGGTTCGTACGAGTTTTATGGGCACTTCAAGCATTCGAACGGGAACGAGTACGAGTTTTCCATAGACGACGTCAGGCATTGGCCGTTGACTCCTGATGTGGCGTTGGTGAATATGAGAAGAAAAGACGACGACCGTGGGATGGATACCGTTAGGATGAATACGTTCGCTGCGGATTTGAAAAGGAATATAGAGAATTGGAATTGGTAGTTGCTTATGATTTGGTTTAAGATTTTGACTCGAAAAACACCAGAAATAAATTATGATATTTGCTCGGAGTGTAAAAAAATAGCAGCTATAGAATTTATCGGATGGGTAACTGTGGGAGCAGTATTGCATTATCGTTGTCAATGTGGGAATAGATATTGCCGCATGAGACTATACAGAATAAAACTCTGGTGAGGCGATTTGATGGATTTGACCAATGCGGAATTCAAGATGGCATTAAGCGAATGGAATGCGGGGCAAAGAAGGCTTCTGATGAAAGAGGCTTTGATTGCGATAGCGGAACATTATCAATCACTGTATTCCATTGCGATTGAGAGGGAGGTGGTGTAAATATGAGCAAGAGAGACTATGATACGTTTGTAGGCTATTCGATCTACAATCCTTGCGGGATGGATATGAAAAGTCATATCGTTGATGATGGCGAAATCTACTTCTTCCTGAAGGATGCCAAGAAAGCCTGCAAGATTTTGATGAAGGAATACGAGAATCCGGAATTGGAAGTTTTAAAATTGGAGAGGGTGGTTAAATGAATCTGAAACAGTTTAAGAAAAAGTGGAAAGCGACCGCCAATGAAGAAGTCGACCTTTGGGAAGACACCGAGGAGCACGACCTTGACTTTGCCATAAGCTACAAGGATGTTGCCCATGACAATTATCTGGATCTTCTTAAGGATTTGGAGGAGTTGAAATGTTGAAGGAAGAATACACGTCGGATAGCCTGCCTGAGCCGTACATAACAAGCTGCGACTTGGAGCCACATGGAATCGAAGGGCTCTATGAGTTCATCAAGATATACTCCTGGCTCAAGAACGCCGGCTTGGGCGATTTCTACACCCAGAGCGATGTTGGAAAGCGGCCCAAATACAAAAGAGGGGTATGTCTAACCAAGGGAGCGATCTATGCGTTTGTGATCGATGCGGAAAAATGCGATATGGTGGAATATCTGTGTGAGGATTGTGGATGCAGGATGCCCCCACAGGCAAAACGGGAAAATAAGCCGCTTTGCAGAGCGTGCAAGAGGTGAAAGAATGAACGACCGAGACATCGAGCGTCATTCTATAAACTGCGCCGACTGCGGGGCTTTGATAGATGAGCGGGAGTCGCTGCATGTTTATGTCAGCGAGGAAGAGCGTGAAATCTGCCTTACATGTTTTGAAAACAAGGGGTATACACATTGCGATGTTTGCGAAAAGACTAAGCCGGATATTGAAATCGACGAGACCCATGGCTATCGAGAGGCGGAAGGGTATGAGAACATATGCATAAAATGTTGGAGGGATGAACATGGCGGAAATCGACTTTAGAGGCCATATAGAAATCAAGCTGCAGCGAAATGAGAGAATATTCGTCAACCAGTTGGAGAAGCTGTGCAGGAAGTATGCCGTAAACAAGAAAGCGTATTATTTCAGATTCGATTAGGAGGTGGAAAAATGAGAGGATTAAGAGTTGGAGAAACTATGTTGTGCGGGGCGCTTACAATAGTTAAAAGAAAGACCGGGTATTATAGAATTCTTTTCCCTGATCGCACTTTGTTTAGCGATATTAAATTCAAGAGTCTTCCAGATGCACAAGACCACGCTATAAGATTACAAACTAGAGAGGTGTAAATATGAGCGACATTGAAATCTTAGAATCCGACAACGATCCTGGAACCGAGACTTTGGAGACCATATCGATCATGCGGTCATATGCCTTGGTCGAGTATAATGGAAAGGAACTCCTTGTGCCGTATAAGTGGGAGAGTTATTATGCGGAAGGCCTTGGCGAGCGGGAGGACTTCAAGTTCAAGGAGATCGAGGCGGATGAGATAACCGATGAGAATGAAGTTCCGGTCACGCTTTCTTCAACTGATATTTTGGAGTTGAGCGAGATGATTGAGGAGGCGATGTGATGAAACCAATAAAGCTTTTGGACATCGGAAACTGCCCTGATGGGAGAGGCGCCACATACTATTTGTATAATGAGGCGCTTGTACAATTCGGGGACATCAACCTAAAGATCCCCTATCGCTATCAGCAAAACGAGGATGATGATGGGCGGTTGATAGGGATGCAATTTGACGAAGTGGACTTTGACTCGATTACGGATCCGGAAGGAGACCATTTTGAACTCAGCGAAGAAGAGGAGAAAGTGATTTCTGAAGTAATAGCCAAGAACTTGGAGGGATGAACATGGCGGAAATCGACTTTAGAGGCCATATAGAAATCAAGCTGCAGCGAAATGAGAGAATATTCGTCAACCAGTTGGAGAAGCTGTGCAGGAAGTATGCCGTAAACAAGAAAGCGTATTATTTCAGATTCGATTAGGAGGTGGAAAAATGAGAGGATTAAGAGTTGGAGAAACTATGTTGTGCGGGGCGCTTACAATAGTTAAAAGAAAGACCGGGTATTATAGAATTCTTTTCCCTGATCGCACTTTGTTTAGCGATATTAAATTCAAGAGTCTTCCAGATGCACAAGACCACGCTATAAGATTACAAACTAGAGAGGTGTAAATATGAGCGACATTGAAATCTTAGAATCCGACAACGATCCTGGAACCGAGACTTTGGAGACCATATCGATCATGCGGTCATATGCCTTGGTCGAGTATAATGGAAAGGAACTCCTTGTGCCGTATAAGTGGGAGAGTTATTATGCGGAAGGCCTTGGCGAGCGGGAGGACTTCAAGTTCAAGGAGATCGAGGCGGATGAGATAACCGATGAGAATGAAGTTCCGGTCACGCTTTCTTCAACTGATATTTTGGAGTTGAGCGAGATGATTGAGGAGGCGATGTGATGAAACCAATAAAGCTTTTGGACATCGGAAACTGCCCTGATGGGAGAGGCGCCACATACTATTTGTATAATGAGGCGCTTGTACAATTCGGGGACATCAACCTAAAGATCCCCTATCGCTATCAGCAAAACGAGGATGATGATGGGCGGTTGATAGGGATGCAATTTGACGAAGTGGACTTTGACTCGATTACGGATCCGGAAGGAGACCATTTTGAACTCAGCGAAGAAGAGGAGAAAGTGATTTCTGAAGTAATAGCCAAGAACTTGGAGGGATGAAAATGGATCTGACATCCTCCCACGAATGAATTCGTGGGGTTCCGCTTTTGGTTTGAGGTTTCTGGCTTCATAGAATTGCCTCTTTGGGCGTATCAGTGCTGCCCTTCTGCAAATCACTTTCTTTGCAGAA
>Ga0247841_10012671_pt1 | contig 10938 bp, 8 predicted proteins | sample LaCruzMarch2015__2_FD_192410 | JGI IMG/M metagenome (GOLD analysis project Ga0247841, IMG submission 192410) | Freshwater microbial communities from meromictic Lake La Cruz, Castile-La Mancha, Spain - LaCruzMarch2015_18m | ecosystem: Environmental > Aquatic > Freshwater > Lake | place: Spain...
TACGCTAAGCAATTATACCCCGCCCAACAGGAAGGGCGGGTACGCCGCTTTCTGCGGCGATTGCGCGGGTGCTATCTACGTAGATAGGAGGCTAAATGAAAATTGTCATTGTCGGTCCAGGAGCAATCGGGTGCCTTTTCGCGGCATATCTGGCAAAATCAAAAGAAGAGATCTGGCTTCTCGATAAAAACAGCCAACGCGCTGCTAAAATTAATGAATGCGGAATTTCAGTAGAAGGCTTTAGCGGTTGCTGGCAATCAAAACCGAAAGCTACCGCCAATTGCCAGGATATCGGCCAGGCGGATTTAATACTTATCTGCGTTAAATCTTTCCATACCAAAGTAGCTATTGAACAAATCAAACCTCTTCTGAATCACGAGACCAAAATTTTAACCCTGCAAAACGGAATCGGCAATGTCGAAATCATCGCGGAATTAGTTGGAGAGGAAAGAGTTATCGCCGGAGTAACCAATGAAGGCGCGACTTTAATCGATATTGGTAAAATTCGCCATGCCGGCCGCGGTGAAACGATTATTGGAGCCATTGACGGCAAAACTCCGGTGGCTATGCGCGCTATCCGTGAAGTATTTAATAAAGTCGGCTTGGAATGCAAAATGTCCCGCGACATAAAATGCCTACTCTGGAGTAAATTAATTATTAATGTTGGAATTAATGCTTTATCCGCGATTACGCGCCTGCCTAACGGCAAACTTATTGAATACGAAGGAACCAGGAGAATCTTGAGAGATGCGGTTACGGAAGCCGCCCGGATCGCCAAAAGAAAACGAATAAAATTGATTTTTGATGATCCGCTGGCAAAAGTAGAAGCAGTTTGTGAAGGCACACAGGGCAATCTTTCTTCCATGCTGCAAGATGTACTAAGAAAAAAACGCACCGAAGTCGACTTCATTAACGGGGTAATTGTACGGTTAGGACAAGAACTGGGTATTGATGTACCCACCAATAAGTTCCTTCTGGATTTGGTTAAAACCATTGAATCCAGCTACGCAGAATCAGCGTAATAATCATTTAAACTCATGGCTTTCAGCGCAAGAACACGCAGATATTTAATTGCTTTTTTGATCCTCGGATGGAGCATAACCATAATTTACTATCTTCTACGCGCTAATCCGCCAAAATACCGGCTAGAAGCTAAACAACTTTACCGTAACAATCGCCTTTTAATGGGTACAATTTGGGAAATCACCTCGCCGGATAAACAAGCCGGCGCAATTGTTTTCTCGGAAGCCGGACGAATTGAACAGCTGCTTAGTAAATATATCCCCAGTAGTGAAATCTCTAAGCTTAATCGTTTAGGAAAATTAAAAGTAAGCGCGGAAACGTTTTATATTATAAAAAAATCCCGGGAATTCTATCAACTTAGCCAAGGCGCTTTTGACATTACCGTAGCGCCATTAGTTGACCTTTGGGGATTCACCGATCAAGAATTTCAGATGCCCAGTGATGATAAAATTCAGGCGGTATTAAAACTAGTGGGAAACGATAAAATTATTTTACAAGAAAAAGATAATGTGGTAGAATTCAAAATTCCGGGAATGAAAATCGACCTGGGGGCAATTGCTAAGGGATTTGCCCTGGATTGTGCAGTCAAAAAATTAAAAGAAAATAATATTAGCAGCTGCCTAATTAACGCCGGCGGACAGGTTTATGCCTTAGGAGATAAATTCGGAACCCCTTGGAAAGTTGCCATCCGGGGAGCAAATAAATCTGAAATTGCAGGGAGTTTTGAGCTAAAAAATAAATCCGCATCAACCAGCGGTAATTATGAACAATTCTTTTTTAAGGATGGCCGGCGCTACTGCCATATTATCGATCCGCGCACCGGATATCCGGCAGAAAGCGGGATTACTTCGGTAACTGTGCTGGACGAACAGGGATTGGTTGCCGACGTTTTATCGACAAGCATATTCGTATTAGGAAAAAAAGATGCTCAGGAAATACTAAAAAAATTTCCCGGCGCTTCAACTAAAATTTATTAATGAACATACTTAATCAATCAACTAATATAAATATTTCTGCAGCGAAAATGTTTATATTTTTCTCCCAACTCATGGATAAGCCCGTGCTCGACAGAGAAGGTAAAATAGTCGGGGAGATTTATGATTTGGCGGTAAAATCTTCTCAAGTATACCCGCTCTCGGATGCTTTGATCATCCGCAAAGGTTTTCCCAATCGCAGATATGCACTGATTAATTGGCCGGATATTGAAAAAATCGATCAGGAGGGGGCGCAATTAAAAATAGAAGGGGTAAAAATAAATTTCAGTCAGATTCACGATGAAAAAAAAGAGTTTACGTTAAGGCGGGATATACTCGATCAGCAGGTAGTCGATACGCATAACCATAAAGTTATCCGCGTAAATGATATCCAGCTATTGCTGGTTGATCATGCTTTAATGATCGCGCACGTGGATATTGGAAGCCGCGGCCTGCTCCGGCGCCTGGGTTTTGAAAAAATCTCGGATTCAATCGTAAAATTATTTAATCATCGGGCAAAATATTTGCGCAATGAGCACTTAATCTCCTGGAAATACATCCAACCATTAACCATTAACCCGGTAAGCATGACCATCAAAATTGACCTGCCGCAAAAGAACCTGGCCAGCATACCCGCCGCAGATTTAGGAGACATCTTTCTGGATTTAAATATAAACCATCAGATTGCGCTTTTTAAATCATTAAACCTGGTAAATAAAACAAAAATTTTTACCAATATTGACTTTAAAACTCAAGCCTCGCTGCTTGAGGAAATGAATGATTTTGAAATTTCCGAGCTACTGAATAATATTCCTTCCGATGAAGCCACCGATTTCCTGGAAAAATTACCTCGGGAAAAGATCAAGCATATTTTAAACTTAATCGAAAATAAATACTCTAAACGTCTTTCACAGTTATTAGGTTATTCCGGAGATTCTGCCGGAGGGCTGATGACTACCGAATATATCGCTTTTACGAAAGAAACCACCGTGCAAGCGGCTTTAGATCAAATACGGCAGCGTAAATTTAAATCCGAACCGGTGCAGTTTATTTATATCGTTGACCAAACGCAACATTTAGTCGCAGCAACCAATTTCCGACGGCTGATTTTGGCTAATCCGCAAGAACCGATTGCCAACTTTGTCTTTCCCAAAACATATTTTGTGCATTTGGATTCATCGGTTAAAGAAGTTGCCTATTTAATGGAAAAATATAAATATTTTGCCATCCCCGTTGTAGATGAAAATAATGTTTTACAGGGAATTATAACCGTCGATGATATTTTAAGCCAGCTGATTGCCTTTGCCTGGCGCCGGCTTAAAAGAATAAAAATTATGCAAAAAACATGAAAAACCTAAAAACTTTTTGGGCAAAAATTTTAATTTTTCTTTCCGTAATGGGGCCGGGGATTATTACCGCCAACGTAGATAATGATGCCGGAGGGATAACCACCTACTCCGTAGCCGGAGCGCACTTTGGCTATGCTTTGATCTGGTCATTTATCCCGATTATTATTGCCCTGGTTATCATTCAAGAGATGTGCAGCCGGATGGCGGTAGTTACCGGAAAAGGATTAGCCGACTTAATCCGTGAAGAATTCGGAGTAAGGGTAACCTTCTATGCCATGACGATTCTGGTGCTTTCAAATATTTTTAATACTATTTCGGAATTTGCCGGTATCGCCGCCAGCGCCGAACTTTTCGGAATAAGTAAATATCTGCTGGTGCCGGTCTGCGCATTATTTGTCTGGTGGTTAATTGTCAAAGGCACTTATAAATCAGTGGAGAAGGTATTTTTAGTTGCCTGTTTATTCTATGTTTGTTATATCGTCTCCGGATTTCTCTCCAAGCCCGATTGGAACTTAATCGCCAAAAGCTCGGTACATCCGAATTTTCAGTTTGATAAGGCTTATATTTTTATGCTCATCGGAGTTGTCGGCACCACGATTGCCCCCTGGATGCAATTTTATCAGCAATCTTCGGTAGTCGAGAAAGGAATCAAGCTTGAAAACTACAAATATAGCCGCCTGGATGTGATTATCGGCGCATTCATCGTTAATATTATCGCTATTTTTATTATTATCGTCTGCGCGAATACTCTTTTCGCTAATGGCATCAGGGTGGAAACCGCTAAAGATGCCGCCCTGGCCTTAAAACCTTTAGCCGGGCAATATTGTTTTTATCTTTTTGCTTTTGGGCTGCTGAATGCCTCAATATTTTCCGCCTGCATTTTACCGCTATCGACAGCATATTCAGTATGCGAAGGAATGGGCTGGGAGATCGGAGTCAACCGCACATTTAAAGAAGCCCCGCAATTCTATAGCTTATATACGGCGATTATTGCAATCGGCGCAGCGGTAATCTTAATACCCGGGGTTAAGCTTGTGCCGATTATGCTTATCTCTCAGGCGACCAATGGAATCCTGCTGCCTTTTGTATTAATTTTTATGCTGCTTTTAGTGAACAATAAAAGGCTGATGGGTAAATACACTAATTCCGGATTTTATAATTTCTGCACCATACTCGTAATCGTGGCAATGACATTACTCTCTTTATTTCTTTTTTTTACAGTATTTATTAAATAGAATCTTCTGTGAATATTAACGAACTAAAAAATTTAAAAAATAAGCGCAAGATTAGCATGCTTACCGCTTACGACTATCCCACCGCCGGCATCGTCGATAAGGCCGGAATTGATATTATTTTAGTGGGTGATTCTTTAGCGAATGTGGTACTGGGCTTAGAATCCACCACCGAAGTAGGGATGCCTGAGATGCTGCACCACGCCAAAGCAGTAAGCCGGGCGATAAAAAATTCTTTATTTATCGTCGATATGCCCTACAGCTCTTACCAGCTCAATCCTGACGCTTGTGTGATCAATGCTCAAGAATTCGTAACCCAGACCGGCTGCCAGGGAGTAAAACTAGAATGGTTTAATGATTGCTTACAGGTAACTGAAAAAATTATTCAAGCCGGAATTCCGGTAATGGGACATATCGGGTTAACTCCGCAAACCGCAGAAAGAAAAGGCGGCTTTAAGTGCCAGGGAAAAGATGCCCAGGCAGCTAACCTCCTGATTAACCAGGCAGTAGAGCTGGAAAAGAAAGGATGCTTTGCCATTGTCTTAGAATGCGTACCGGATAAAATCGCGCAATTAATTACTAAAAAGATAAAAATCCCCACCATTGGCATCGGAGCGGGAATTTATTGCGACGGACAGGTTTTGGTAATTAATGACCTGCTTGGATTATTTGAACGCTATACCCCAAAATTTGTTAAAAAATACGCGGATCTTTCACCGATTATATTAGAAGCCGTCCTGAATTTTAAAAATGAGGTTATCCAGGAAAAATTTCCCGGCCCGCAGCATTCTTTTACCATTAAAGAAGAGGAGCTTAAAAAAATTGAGCCGCCAAAATAAAACGCCCGCTAAACGTTTTAACAAAATCTTTACCCACGCAATTTTATTAATCATCGCTTTGGCATTTATTATTAAATTTGCCGGGCCGAATATTTTAAGGCAATATATCAGCTATGGCATCGGTGACTGTAAAACTACCCCCATACTCTGTATGCAGCCCGATGAAAAAATATTTATTCCGCAAATCGATAATGCCTACTTGGACACCTTGATCCCGCAAGCATTCCCCAAAATGTCAATTGCCGCACCCAAAGGTTTCACTTTAATCCAAGAGTTAATTAAAAAACCATACTACAAAAAAAAACGTGACCAGAATAAAGCGGTTATTTATCTGCTTATTCAGGAACCAGGCGCTTTTATCAGGCTTTACCCGGATGTGAAAAAACAAGCAGTTACGGATAATTATGAATTTATCTCCAGGCTCACCTACGCTAACCTTGGAAAAATTGAAAATATTACCGATGCTTTCTTTGTAATTATGAAAAGCGTATTCACTCCGGATATAGGAAGCCAACGTATTGCCAAAATGATTAAATTCCAACTTTTAAATCACAAAGGCTTCATTAACTACACTATGGCTAAACCAAATAATTATTTTGATTGTAATGTTTCTGATGATCAGGGGAATTTCTTTAAAGTATATATAAAAGACATCAGCGCGCGCTTAGACCTAAACAATGTATTTGCAATAATTTCTACGCTTAAGCCAGTTAATTAGTTTAAAGAATTAACCGAATTTCCTTGATTTTTCAACGGGAATGTGCTAAAAATATAAAACTATGGCCGAAAATTTGATGGAGAAAATTGTTTCCCTATGTAAACGCCGGGGATTTATCTTCCAGGGCAGTGAAATTTACGGAGGGTTAGCCAATACCTGGGATTATGGCCCTTACGGGGTAGAATTAAAAAATAACCTTAAAAGAGCCTGGTGGAAAACTAATGTCCAGCAGCGTAACGATATCCTGGGAATGGACTGCGCTATCCTGATGCACCCGGGAGTTTGGGAAGCCAGCGGGCATGTGCATAATTTCTTTGATTTAAAGAGTGACTGTAAAAACTGCAAAAAACGTTTTAAAAGCGCTGACCTTAAAGATACCAGCAAATGCCCGGAATGTTCCGGAGAACTTACCGAAGCGCGGCCATTTAATCTTATGTTTAAGACTTACCAGGGTCCGGTAGAAGAAGCGGGAAGCCAGATACATCTGCGCCCGGAAACAGCACAAGGTATGTTCGTTAATTTTCTGAATATCCTGGATTCCCGGCATCCGAAGCTTCCTTTTGGCTTAGCGCAAATCGGGAAATCATTTCGCAATGAAATAACTCCGGGGAATTTTACCTTCCGCACCCGGGAGTTTGAGCAAATGGAAATCGAATATTTTGTAAATCCTCAAGATGCCGAACGGGCTCTGGAGGAATGGATTCAAAACCGGTTTAACTGGTACCTAGATTTGGGGATAAAAAGCGAAAACCTGAGAAAACGCCAACACGGCAAAGACGAACTGGCGCATTACGCCCATGCCTGCATGGATGTGGAATACAATTTTCCTTTTGGCTGGGCGGAATTAGAAGGAGTGGCTAACCGTTCGGATTTCGATTTAAAGCAGCACGCTCAATACAGCGGTAAAGATCTGCAATATTTCGATGATTTAAAAAAAGAAAAATTTTACCCTTATATTATTGAGCCATCTGGAGGAGTTGACCGGGCGATCCTGGCTTTTTTAATTGATGCCTACCATGAAGAAAAGGTCAAGGAAGATACCCGCGTAGTCTTAAAATTAAACAAGGATCTGGCCCCGACAAAAGTAGCTATTCTGCCGCTTTTGCGCAACCGGCCAGAAATTGTCGAGCTCGCTAAAAAAATCTCCTTGGATTTAAAAAAATCATTTACCGCGATTTATGATGACACGGGTTCCATTGGCAAACTTTACCGGCGGCAAGACGAGGTAGGCACACTCTACTGTGTCACGATCGATGTGCAAACACTGGAAGATAAGCAGGTAACTGTGCGCTCACGGGATACCATGCTGCAAGAAAGAATCAACATTGAAGGATTAAAGAATTATTTAACAGATAAAATAATTTAATATTTTAACAGAAAGGGAGGGTTTAAAAAGTAATGGCAAAGAAATATGTTTATAGTTTTGGCGGAGGTAAAGGCGAAGGCAATGAAGGCATGAAGAACCTCTTAGGCGGAAAAGGTGCGAATTTAGCTGAGATGGCCGGCAACAAAAATTTATTGTTGCCTGTGCCTCCGGGTTTTACCTGCACCACAGAGGTCTGCGTATATTATTATCAGCATAAAAAGAAATACCCGACAGAATTAAAGGGACAGGTTTTAACGGCCTTAGCGAAAGTTGAAAAAATAATGGACCGTAAATTCGGCGACGCCAACAATCCATTGCTTTTCTCTGTGCGTTCCGGGGCAAGAAAATCTATGCCCGGAATGATGGAGACAGTTTTAAATGTCGGGCTGACCGAAAAAACTATCCCCGGGCTAATTAAGCAGAGCGGCGGCAACAGCCGTTTTGTTTATGATGCCTATCGGCGTTTAATTATGATGTACTCTGACGTCGTGATGGAAAAAGCTGCCGGCATTGAGCCTAAAGGCGAAGAAGGTATCCGCAAGCAGTTAGAAAAACTTATGCACGAAATGAAGAGCGCCAAAAATTATAAAAGCGATACAGATTTAAATGTCGACGACTTAAAGAGGCTCTGTACGCAATTTAAAGCTAAGATTAAAGAAGTTTTAGGCAAAGAGTTTCCCGATGAACCGATGGAACAGCTCTGGGGCGGAATCGGCGCCGTATTTTCTTCCTGGAACGGCAAACGCGCCATCAGCTATCGAAGAATCGAAAATATTCCGGACATCTGGGGCACCGCGGTTAACGTGCAGACAATGGTTTTTGGAAATATGGGGGATGATTCCGCCACCGGCGTAGCCTTTACGCGCAACCCGGGAAATGGCGAAAATAACTTCTACGGCGAATATTTAATCAACGCTCAGGGCGAGGATGTGGTCGCCGGTATTCGTACGCCTTCACCGATCAATGAATATTCGGTTTCTGCCCACAATAAAGAGCTGCTCACTTTAGAAAAAGCGATGCCGAAGATTTATAAAGAGCTCTACTTAATTCAAAATCGCCTGGAAAAACATTATCACGATATGCAGGATATTGAGTTTACCATCGAAAAGGGCAAACTCTTTATGTTGCAGTGCCGTATCGGCAAACGTAACGGCCCGGCAGCAGTACGCATGGCCGTGGATATGGTTAAAGAAAAAATGATCAAAAAAGAACAAGCGGTAATGCGCGTTACGCCTTCACAGCTTGACGAATTACTGCATCCGATTATTGACCCCAAAACTGAATTAGCAGTTAAGCCTTTTGCGAAAGGGCTGCCGGCTGGCCCGGGTGGAGCTTGCGGACAGATTGTTTTTTCCTCCCATGACGCGGTAGAATGGGCAAAAACCGGTAAAAAAGTAATCCTGGTACGCGAAGAGACTAACCCGGAAGATGTCGAAGGTATGCGCGTGGCCGAAGCAATTCTTACGGCGCGTGGCGGGATGACTTCACACGCCGCATTAGTAGCCCGCGGCTGGGGCAAATGCTGTATCGTCGGATGTAGCGCCATGCACGTAGAATTAGATAAAAAGACCGTGCAAGTTGAAGGCATTACTTTAAAAGAAGGCGATTGGATTACCTTAAACGGCACCAAAGGTAATGTCTATAAAGGACAGCTTCCGATGATGGATGCTTCCGAAGAGAATACAATACTTACTGAGTTCTTAAAAATGTGCGACGCAATTAAAAAATTAGGCGTGCGCACCAATGGCGAAACGCCGGAAGATGCACATAAGGCTCTGCAATTTGGAGCCGAAGGCATCGGGCTTTTCCGCATTGAGCATATGTTCTACGGCAAAGGGAGCGACCAGCCGTTGTTTTTGTTACGCAAAATGATTGTCTCGAAAAATACTGCCGAAAGGCAAGTGGCGCTGGACGCATTATTTCCATTTGTAAAAAAAGACATCAAGGGCACCATCGCTGAGATGGACGGATTTCCGGTTGTGATTCGCTTAATGGATCCGCCGTTACATGAATTCGTTCCGCGCGAGACCGCTAAGCTTGAGCAGCTGGCCAAAGATTTAAATATCGATATGCAAGAGCTAACTAAAAGAGCTGAAGGCCTGCATGAGTCCAACCCGATGATGGGGCACCGCGGCGTACGTTTAGGAATTACTTATCCTGAAGTTAGCGCGATGCAAATCCGCGCAATATTAGAAGCGGCGGCTGAGCTGGTTAAAGAAGGCAAGGATCCTTACCCGGAGATTATGATTCCGGTAGTTTGCGACGTTAAGGAGCTAGCCGACCAATTCGCGATTGCCGAACAGATATATAAGGAAGTCCTGGAAAAGTACGGATTGAAAAAATTAAAGTATCTCTTAGGTACGATGATCGAGATTCCCCGGGCAGCGATTGTGGCGGATAAATTGGCCACGGTAGCTAAATTTTTCTCCTTTGGAACCAACGATTTAACTCAAATGGGTTTTGGTTTTTCAAGAGACGATATCGGCGGATTCTTGCCGGATTATATTAAAAAGGGTATTTTGCCGGAAGACCCCTTCCAAAGTATTGATCAGGAAGGAATCGGCGAATTAATTAAAATGGGCATCAAGCGTGGACGTTCCACCAATAAAAACCTGGAAGTGGGTATCTGTGGAGAACACGGTGGTGAACCTAAATCCGTGGAATTCTGCCACAATATTGGCATGGATTATGTCAGCTGTTCGCCCTTTAGGGTACCGATTGCAAAATTAGCCGCAGCGCAGGCAGTAATCAAGAATAAGAAATAGAGATAGGTAGGACCGTTTCCCTTAAGGGAAACGGTCCTAATTAAACCCATGGAAGCCTTAAAAACATACCTTAAAGAAGTCCGCTTAATCCCTCTTTTAACTGCCAAACAGGAAGTTGAGTTAAATAAACGTATCCGCAAAGGAGATGAAATTGCCCGCAAAGAAATGATTCGGGCAAATCTACGCCTGGTAATTAATATCGCTAAACGCTATATGCGCCTGGGCACCCCATTTTTGGATTTGATCGAAGAGGGCAACCTGGGATTAATGAAAGCCGTAGAAAAATTCGACCACCGAAAAGGTTTCCGTTTCTCAACTTACGCTGCCTGGTGGATCAGGCAGGGAATTACCCGTTCAATTAGCGAACAAGGCAAGATGATCCGGGTTCCGGTATACATGAATGACTTAATTACCAAATGGAAAAAGACAAAAGAACGTTTAAGCCAAAAGTTAAAACGCATTCCTTCGGACCTGGAAATTACCAAAAGATTAAAACTTACTCCCGAAAAAACAGAACAGATTAATTTCTGGATGTCCAGTACCACGTCTTCTTTAGAAGCGCCGATTGGCGATGACAATGAAAATCAGGTATCCGAATTGGTTGAAGATAAGAACGCTATCGCTCCTAATGCCGGAATCGAGAAGCTTTTGGCCCGGGAAAGGATCAATAAC
>Ga0247841_10012672_pt1 | contig 10937 bp, 7 predicted proteins | sample LaCruzMarch2015__2_FD_192410 | JGI IMG/M metagenome (GOLD analysis project Ga0247841, IMG submission 192410) | Freshwater microbial communities from meromictic Lake La Cruz, Castile-La Mancha, Spain - LaCruzMarch2015_18m | ecosystem: Environmental > Aquatic > Freshwater > Lake | place: Spain...
CCGAAAGACTCGAAAGATGTCTGACATACGACCCGGGAATGGGAATCGTTCGCCATGCCGATGCCGGATACGAAAGCGCAATTGAAAACCGGAAGAAGTTCGGAATCCGTATGCCGATGATAAAATAAGACTAAAAACACGGCGTTGTTAATTTAGTTTGGCAAACCGTACAATTTGAAAAAAGATGCCTTGATCTTATATCTGGAAGGCCTCGGCTTTCGTTCCATTGGAAGAGTGTTACATGTTAGCCATGTGACTGTATTTAATTGGATAAAAGCCTTTGGTGAAAAGCTGGATGAGTTTCGTAATCAATCAGGAATCCAGGTTATTGAGTTGGATGAAGTGCATACTTATATTGGCCAAAAAAAAACTATTGCTGGATTTGGATTGCTGTTGGTAGAAATGAGCACAGATTCATCAATTGTGAAGTTGGTACCAGGGGAACTGAGACTGGAGAAAGACTATGGGCAAAAATCAGGAACTACTCCAACGGGATAGTATGCACGGATTACTGGAAAGTCTATGAGGAGTTTGTGCCACGGTGCCAACATATACAAACCAAAAAGGAAACTTATACAATAGAAGGTTATAACAGTCTTTTTAGACATTTTCTGGTAAAATTTAGAAGAAAAACAAAATGCTACTCGAAAACAAAATATATGTTGGTATATTCAGTCAAATTGCTGATGTTTAAGCGGAATAATGATTTAGCTATACTATTTTAACAATATCAAATATTCTAACTCAAGGTTGACCGCCTACTAACAGAAAACTTGAAAATTTAACAGTATAACGGGCGGTGCTCTGTATCTAAAAGGCACGGAAGGTGTATAAATATTTCGTGCTATAAATATTTTGTCCCTAAAAAAAAGTTCTTCGGGACAATTGTTTTTGGAAAACAACTGATTTTATTAATTTTGATAAAACAAATACTTAACTAATAAACGGTCAACTCAAGTAATTAATTTATTGGTATTCTGTTATTATTATTTTAATACGTATCTTTCTTTGTTAAAATTAAAGTTAAGACCAGCGATAGCTATTAAACTTCCTTTTGATGAGCTACTGAAATCTTTTCCGAATGATACGTTAGCCCAGACACCGTTTGAAACTTCATAATCGAAAATAAACGACCACCTGTATTGATTTTCAGGTTTGTTTTCTCCCAGATAAAACCTACCTAAAAATTCACCAGAGAAAGCATATTTTCCGTCAGCCCATATCAGTCTGCCGCCTGCATCAAAAATATCATTAATTGATTTTTTATCATAATGAAAGAACCTTGCCAGACCAACCGTACTAAGATTATTACCATTATAACTCGGAGTAAGCCACATACCGACACGCTCAAAATGAGAACTGTCATATATTGCATTCTTAAATCCCCATACACCGCCTAATGCAAAATCGAGGAAAAAACCTTCCCTTGAGACAGATAAATTTTTCAGTTCACTGAATTTGCTCTGAAAATTCTTTAATGAATCCTGATATTCTTTGCTCTCGTGAATATCTTTATTTAAATTTCCTTGATTTATTCCATATAACAATGTAAGGCGCTCTTGCTCTTTGGGATTTTCTTTAGCCTTTTCTAAATCTTTTTTATATGCAGAATCCAATTCTTTAGTTATTCTAACTTGAAAGCGTGAAAAGATTGATGATTCTTTCCCCAAAACGTCTTCCAGTTTTTTGAGTTTGATTTGATTACTGTCATTAATTTTTCCTGAAAATAAAGATGTTCTTAAACCGACAGCGAGACCTGTAACAGAATCGTTTTGACTGCCGAGTTCACCCGTTGCAACGGAAAAAGTAGTTGTTCGTGTGATGGACTCGGACATATTTCTTGACACATCGCTTCTCCAGGTAAGTGTTGGGTGCTGGATAAGCCAGTACGGACTGAATTCCATAGCAAAGTTCTTTGGAAGAGATATAAAAGATGAATTTAGAACAGACAGAGCAAGGGACGAAGGAGAGTTAGGTCTCTCAACGGAAACCGGTTCTATTCCAAGCAGAACAAAAGCAGGCGAAACGGGCGTTCTGAGTTTATTAAAAGCAGGAATGTCTTCATTCTGAGAGAACAAATTTCCCGCAGTTGATAACAGAATCAACAAATTCATAAAAAAAACAAAGTGAATTGAACTTTTGATTACCTTCATAGTTTTAATTTTTTAAGTTATTAAATAAAAGTAAATGTTAAGGAATACAAAACTTCTCCGCCGTTCTCTTTTACTTCCGTATCAAATATAAAATCTTCATCACTCGCACCGCCTATAAAACTGCACGTGACAATAGTTTTGTTTGTATCGGGATTAATATCCTTAACGGTAGTATTGCATCTGAGAATTTTGTATCGAATATCATCGCCGGGTTTTCCGATTGGATAATTATTGATATTTCCGGTTGCAATTTCCCGGTCGTCGAAAATAATGCTCGAACCTCCGACCTGACCATCCCCCACTGTAACATTCAGAAAAACAGGAGAATGATTCCCCGTTTTGTAAATCCTTGTTGCCGAATAAATTAGTTGGTCCATAATAAAATGATTTTGATTTAATAAAATTGAAATTTTCTTATAATCACTTCTACTTCCTGACCGTTTGAAGGCGCCGCACCGTTAAACAACCAGAGATTCATACGTACTTTTTCATTACCGGTAGGATGAATATTCGTATATGTACTCCACTTCTTTAAAACATTTGTAAAAGGAGGAAATAACTGAAAACCGCTTGTGCTAATGTATTGCGCCGTGTCCTGCTTCCATAAAAATACGTGTGTTGAGGAATCAATATTTTCAGGAATACGCCACCTATAGATGTGGTTCAGCGTATTATAAGGTTGAACAACAAATTGTGCATTAAGAGTGTCCGCCTGATTGCCCCATCGCGAAAATTCAAAATCCAATTCACGATGTGTATAAGCGCATGAATCATCCCACGTAAAAAGTCCAAGGACAACATTTTTGTCTAAATTGCCCACGATTGTATCAATTTGAAAAACATATCTGCCATAACCAAACGTATTCACACTTACAACTTCCGGACAGTACCATAAGCCGCTTCTAAATGTTATTTTCGGATGAAGTCTTCCCAATGCGTCCGTCCAAACGTTATCCGGACTATCCGAAAAATTATTCGGACCGGGTCCTCCGGTGCATGTTTTCATCCACCAATTATATCCGCTGAATGATATTGGTTTACCCGTTCTATATGCGCATTTAAATGAACGCATATACAAACTATCCGAAAGACAACCGTTTCCGGAAACCGGAGTTGGGAGTATTCCTGTTGGTATTAAAAACGCGCATATTTCAGTTGCATATCTATCGTATCCTCCTGTAACGATATTACAGCTAAACGTAGAATCGCTGTTAATAGTTGTTATGGGATTCGCAAAAGACGGCTTAGTCCACCAGCCCGCGCCCTGGACAGAGATATAAACTGCAATCCCATAATTTTGAATAACAGCATTATGTACTTTTCCCGATAAATATGTTGCCGTATCTGAGCTATAAAACGGAATATGCGTGAACTCAATATCGGGAACAAGATTAGTAATCTCTGTTTTATTAATAGTATCTGCTGATGCAATGTTATTAGTTGAATTCATAGAAAGGAATATGAATAATAATACAATTGAGATGTAAAGACTTGTTTTTTTCATGTTGTGTCTCCTTTTTTCTCGATGGTTTAATTTTTCCTTTCGCATCTATAGGGGAAATGCTGAAAGTTCTTAACCCTTTGCTTATATAAGTTAAGTTTGTAATCCAATAGGTTACTTAACTATTTCCCCTAAGCCGGTATTTATTTCCTTTTCTATGCATTATGTTTTTTCGAGATCTGTTATTATGTCTTCAAGTTCCTTCTTTTTCATTGTTGATTTTCCGCATTTTGATTTTTTCAATTTCCAACAAAACGTTTTAATTTGTTGTCGTATTGAGAAAATATTTTTCGATTAACTTTCGATTTATATTGTATAATATTTTTAAAAAAGTCAGACATACTGCATTTACGATTAAATATACAAACAATAAAATATAAACGATACAATAACCACTACTAAATTGAGTGCTACAATCACATAAATACTTTAATAAAATCAATAATGTAATTGATATCAAAGTAAGGTAAAAACCTATAAAAACGCAATAATTTCTAAAATTATTGATTAATAATTCTTTTTTAAATTCTTCCATGGTTTTTTTGTTTTTTTAGTTCTAAAAATAATTATTTATAAATCATCAATTGAAAAAAGCATATTTTGGAAAGTTTCCACAACAAATTTATTTTTATTAAACTTTGCGTTATTTGTTATATCGCTTCTTATAATTGCAAGTTCATACCTTTGTGTAAGATTTTCAAACTTTGTATAAAATGCATTATTTAATGCGTATATTTTCTCTCCAGTTCTTAAGTCTTGAGTAATACTATAGCGATCTTGAATATCATCTTTAGAAAGAACTTTTTTAATAATCTGAAAATCCGGTTTAGTACCATTTTCTGAATTCATAATTTTTTTTGATTCAGGATCTATTTGCAGGTAATTATTTATTTCTAAAACTTCTGTTTTTTCATTTGTCCATAGTTCATTGCTATACTTTTCAAGTAATATACCTTCAACATAATTTTTTTCTAATAAAAATAAATTATAACTAATGCCATTATTTATTTTATAAAAATTTTGGAGATGTTTTGTTAACTTAATTGCATAAGCGAACCAATTTGAATCTCTGTCAAGTACAATTTTGTTTTCGTTTATAGTAAATACTCCTCCTTTTTTAATTAATACGGCTCTTATAATACCATTATCAAAGCATTTTTTGCGATGACTGACATTTCTGCCATATTCATCGGAAGAAATATCAATTTTATTATATTTTCTGAACTTCTTTTCATCCCAAAGTCTTATATAAAGATTTTCCTGTCCGATTTTTTCCCTTTTTGTTGTTTGATACGTATAATCTACACAAAAATTTATATTAGGTAAATATTTGATGTTTTTATTAAAATATCTTTCACTTTTAACTTTCCCTAAAATAATATTTGTCAAAGATTCCGCAAGAGTCCCCGGATATATTCCTTCGCCCCAGATTTTAAAGTGTGCAAGATCCGGGATTTTCTTGGTATAATCCAGCGTTTTAATTTCACTTTCAATTTTTGTTTTAACATTATTCGTTTTAAAGCCAAAAAATCTCCTTTTTTCCTCTTTATATAAAAAATCATAATATTTGTCTTTATGATTTATCATTGTTGATATAGAACAATCTCTTAATACTTCAGGATTAAGATAAGAATTGAATTCATTTTCGTTATTAATTTCACTAATATCAAGTTCTTTTAACATTTGCTTAATTAAATCTCTATCACTAAGATTTTTTCTTTCTATGTGATTATTAGGTTTATCAGAACAGTTCAAAAAACATAATATTTTAGAATTTTCATCTGAATATCGTGATAATTTAGCAGTTCCTGTAAAAACAAAAGTATTCTTGTACCTTCTATCTTCGAATGAATAACTATAAATAAAAGACGGAACTTCAACAGAATTATCTATTTCGTCTATTTCCATTCCACTAAGTCGAATTAGTGTTTTTGCGAGAGAACCGGGTTTTTCAGGAAGTGTAATTGTAATTTCACCCTCGGGATCTGGGTCTATTAAAGACCTTATCATAGAGGCGAACTGATTTGCCGTAACAAAATCACGGGTTAACTTTAATTCTCTGACTAAATGTGATGGGAAACCGATCTTCTCTCTTCGATTCAAATTATTCACAAAATGTTTATTTATTTGATCATCGATAAGAAATTTATCATCTTTATTTGAATATGTGATAATTTGTGGTTGAAACTGTTTATTATTGTTATTTTTCTCTTTATTTATCCCATTGTTTATTAACATCACAGAATCGGCTGTTCTATTATACATAGCCACAGACTCATATTTATTTTCATTAATTAGAACTATTAAATCAGGTCTTTCTTTATCTAACGCTGCAATATAATGTTCAAAATTTGAAGTATTTAAAATATAAACGGGTATTTCATATAAATCAGATTCTGATAAATTCCCTCTATAAATATTTGTATGATTATATCTTATCGGATAAAACTTCCAACTATATTTTTTGATTTCATAATATTTATTAAAGTAACTATTTACTTCTCCAGAAATTTCTGATTTAATATGACTATCGTTTGTCATAACGGAAAGGTTGTGTATTAATATTTTATCAATTAACTCTTTTTTATTCCCATGTTGTGTATTATTATCAGACAAATATATATCATACAATGTGAATATCAAAGATCTGATGGTATTAGTTATAACTCCTCCTTGGCCAATTATCATCACCTTTGGCAATAAATCTATAATTGTTTCATCAGTTAATATTTTCAGTTTTGCAATGTCGCTCCCCTTCTTTCGTAATATAGGTGATATTGTTTTTAAATATTTGATGATCCATAAAATTATTCTTTGTGATAAAGATATACCTTCTATGTGTTGAGAATCAATCAAATAAACCGGATTATCATACGTATAGACAGTCAAGGAATCAAAAGCAGGGGTGTTTGATATCGAAAGAACTTGCTTTTCCGGATTTCCCTTTTTTGCGAGTTTAGCAAGTTCAAATGATAAAACAGTATCAAGGTTAGTATTAACGAGTATTTTTGAACGGTTAATTCTTGCAGCATTTAGAACATAGCGATTTTTAGCGTCTCCGCAAATTCCTATTAGCATTACGCCTTCATATTGTGGATTTCTTGAACCTGGCGGTAATATACCAATGGGAAATTCACTTTTATCATCAAAGATATATTTGAAATGTGAATTATTTTTATCAATCACAACCATTTTTCTTGATATAATAAATATATCAAGGTTATGGTCAATAATAATATGATAATCTCTTAAATCTTTAATTCTTCTTTCATTAAATTTATTTTTTGGAAAACAAACGGAGTTTATTCCATAACCCTCCCTGTGAATATCAAAAAAACAATTTTTAATTAACAAACCTCCAAGATTACCTGTCCCTATTATGATAATATGATCATTTAAAGTAGGAAGAATTATATCATTTATAATATGTACTGTGTATTTATGGTATCTTTCTCCTAATTCGCTTAAACTATTAACAAGGGGCATTGCTGTCATAATAAATGCGGTAAACCAGAAACTGAAAAATCCAATTAATTTAATAACTTCACTCTCTAAAATTCGACCTCCTTCCTCTTCCATAAAACATGGAAATACAGTTAAAAATGTAAAAACAAGTAGCCCTATAATAAATTTGGGGTCATAGAGAATTGTGCTTTTAATAAAATATATCCAATAAATATATTTGTATTTTTTATTATCTTTTTGCTTAACTCTTTTACGGATTCTTTTAGGAAGATATATGAAAATATTGAGAAACAACAATAATAATATATTGTATAGTAAAAGAGAAAATATATGAAATATTTTTTGCATCTTACATAATTCCATTTCCGAAGGGAAAAGATTATAGTCATTTGATATGAGTATTATCCAAACTACGAAAGGACATATTAGAATTACCAGAACAGATATTGTTATTTTAAATATTAATGATCTGAAAATATCAACTTTAATTTCAATGTCGTTTTCATCATATTTATACAGATAGATTGTAGTTATTACTAACGAAATAATAAAAGTGAATACAAATGTACTATAAGTTAAGCCTAAAGAGACAAAAAAATTATTCCAGTGCAATCCATTAGACAAGTGATGGAAGAATTGTATGACTGGTATTAAAATAAAAAACCATAATGTTGTTCCCAAAAAATAGGATATATAAATTTGCTTTCCTTGTCTATTGTGAATAGAAAGTTTCTCATTTCTTATCCTTTCAAATCTTTCTTTGTCTGAATTTTTATAATAATTTTCCATGATGAATTTTTAATATAATTTCTGTTTATTAACTTTACTTTAATTTTACCGTCACTTCACCTGAATAATTTATCCGGTTTCCTATCGGAATGCTTTCGATTACGACACCCGGTTTATTCATAAGCCTTTTTGCAGTGGTGCTGTCTGTTACGCTAACTGCAATGTTTATAATATCATCATCGTGTGGGTGGTAAATTTCATTACCCAATTGGCAGTATCCTAACCACGTGCCATCTGGTTGAATTAAACTTATTCCGTTAGGTGGTCTCTGTAAATACCAGCCTCCTGCCGATGGATTAACCCATAAAAGCAATTTATTGCTTCCTGATATAATGCCTTTACCAAAGTAGTTTCCCCTAACAGATAATTGATAAATACTGCCCTTTAATGTGCAAACTGCATTTTCAGGGGGTATGGGAGTTAAAAAGAATCCCGAATCTTGAGGTTGAGAAAAACCGGCAGACGTGAAAACTGATTCATAGACAGGGTTAAAATAGTAATTACCGGAAATATCTTTTCCTATTTTCAATGGTATGGTTTTAATTAAAACAGCTAATGGTTTATCACGGTTGAATTCCAACTGATATTCGCTCCTATTATTCCATCTAATACTGTCAGCAGTTCTTGCAATTGTGTCAAATGCTGCATTTAATCCTGTATCAAATACAATTTCTTTGCTGAAACTGAATTTCATTTTTTGGGCTTTAATAGACTCTATTACTAAAAATAATTTTGCATTAAGATACTTTTCCCAATAAACCTGAGCATGACATTCCCTTTTATAATTCCTTCCAATTTTTCCATCATTATTCTCGAGATATGCGCATTGTCTATCATTAACGATGTTGTAATTTTTTTGTTATAATTCGCTTCAATTGCAGGTCTTGTGTTGTTTCCTTGTAAAATAATTCTCTTTCTTTACTTCCATTATGCCTATCTTATTTATGTTTCATATTTTAACAAAAGTTATAGGACAAATGTCGTTATTTTAACATTACCATTTTTTTCACCGACATGAAATCCTTACCGTCATTCACAAGTATTCTTGCAAAATATACTCCGCTTGCGAGATTTGAGCCGTTGAACTCAACTGTGTATCTACCCGCAGTCTTGATTTCGTTGTTTAAGAGTGTTTTTATTTCCCGTCCAAGTATATCATAAATTACAAGTTTTACCCTTGAATCCTTCGGCAAATCATAATTTATTTTTGTTACCGGGTTAAACGGATTAGGATAATTCTGCGATAAATTATAAGTGAATGGAATATTTATGTTTTCATTGCCCTTACTGTTCGAAGGTGAAAGCCCGGCAATCAATAAAATATCTTCCTTTTGTTTCTTTATTTTCTTATCAGGAGTCATTCCTCTAAGCATCCTTAGATTACTTTCAGCTCTCCGCATCATGTCTTCTCTTTTTTCTTTCGGAATTGAAAATTTTTCCGATTTAGAATCATTCCGGTTATTTGTTTTGTTATCGGTTTGTTTCGTTACTCCTTTTTTGGAAGTTTTCAGCGAGTATGAATTTTCAATTTCGTTATTGTTCTTTTTATAGATTCTGCTGACTATTCCCATTGTAGAATCTTTCTTAACGGCATTATCTAATTTTACGAGAAGTTTTTCTTTGAATTTCACCGCACTTTCTTCATTGCTGTTTTCGCCGCCGCTTTGTCCCATCAATTGCTGAATCTCGTCACCGTCCCAGCTTGCGAGTAATCTAATTGTAGCATCGGGATGAAACATAGCGATAAATTCAAATCCTGTCAACGCATCATTGTATTTTTGCATATTTACTTCACACATGTTTATGAGATAATAAGCAATATCAACAAATTCCACTGAGTAAATATTTGATTGTATCTTACCATCAAGGTACGTCTTTAAATCACTATATAAATTATCAGTGTAAGTTGTGTTTGAACTGGTATCGAGACCTGAATAGCTATCGTAAATTTCGTAAAGCGAGGTTGTCAAATACTGACTTTCGATATGATTATCAATTAAACTTTTATATGCGTTTATTGCATCTAAATACTGCTCGTTCGTACAATAATTTACGGCTTGAGAATATAACAATTCATCCGGCGCTACATAATAATTTGTATTATTAATGCTGATTAATAGTGTGTCGGCAATCCCAAAGCCCATGTCTGTAATCTGAATACTGCTATACTGAACAGAGGGAAGTCCATTGCAGGAATAATTTTGATTAAAATCAGTAATAACGGAAGGGTTACCCGAAGTATATAAATAGTTACTCGGAATCGAACCCGACGTACACCAAGCATTAAAATTCGCATTAAATACTCCAACGACTGAATCGAGCATCCCAGTTATGTGATAATAGGACGGGTCAGTATTTTTGCTGAACTGATTATACCCGAAATTTATATATGGAGCCCCCTGGTCAATAATATTAATGTTTCCGGCATTAACGGAATATAATCTGTTTCGACCTCCATGCCAGTAATATGTATTACCTGTTCTTGTAGGGGATAAATTGGGGTACGAATGACCGTTTAATATCATAGATGTACCGCTTCCGTTGATAGTATTTCCGAACATATCGGGATTACTTTGTTGAAAATAAATCGGATTATCTGTGCCTGTTCCGGCAAAATTATTATTTTTTATTATTCCGGTTATCATTCTGCCGATAATATTGTAATGAACCGAGTTACCATTGAATGTATTTCCATTAACATAAAAATTTGTAAGTTCGGAAGCATAACTATTTAATATCATTGAAGCACATCCGTTTGTAAAAGTATTGTTTAATATAATTACGGCTAACGGAAATTCCACGCTTTCAGACGGAATCACGTTATAACTATTTTTAATTTCAAGTCCTATGGTATTTGTACTCCCTTCAGCCATGTTGAACTGATTTCCTTCAACTTTGAAATTAAATACATTCTCCGCATAAACAGCAAAATCCTGATTATCCGGGCAGTTGAATATATTGTTCTTGATTATCTTTTCATTATATGCATACGATTCATCATTTATAATTTTTATTGGCAGTGCGGCATT
>Ga0247841_10012673_pt1 | contig 10936 bp, 11 predicted proteins | sample LaCruzMarch2015__2_FD_192410 | JGI IMG/M metagenome (GOLD analysis project Ga0247841, IMG submission 192410) | Freshwater microbial communities from meromictic Lake La Cruz, Castile-La Mancha, Spain - LaCruzMarch2015_18m | ecosystem: Environmental > Aquatic > Freshwater > Lake | place: Spain...
AGCGCGAACTGGCTGGATTATTCCAGGTCAATTCGATCCCGGCCATGTTATTCATCCCGAAAGCGGGAAAACCCCAGATGTCGGTTGGCGCGCAGCAGAAGCCGGCGTACTTGGATATGATCAAAAATGTGCTGATGGTGAAATGAGAGCTGGCAAGTTTGCAAGTTTGCAAGTTGGCAAGTTGGTAAGTTGGCAAGTTGGCAAGTTGGTAAGTTGGCGAATTATAAAACAGGTTAGCCAAAATGGTTTGGATAGTTGTTTGCCCCTGCCGCACGCTAAATCTTTTAAAAAACAACAATTAAAAACAAAACAACATGGTAGAACATTTGACAAAACAGGCTTTCCTCGAGAAGGTCTTCAATTATGAGCAAAACCAGGAATGGAAATTCGAAGGCACAAAGCCTTGCATCATTGATTTTTATGCCGATTGGTGCGGCCCCTGCAAGATGGTGGCTCCCATCCTTGAAGAGCTGGCGCTGGAATATGCCGGAAAAATAGACATTTACAAAATCGACACTGAGGCAGAGCAGGAGTTAGCCGGAGCCTTTGGCATCCGGAGCATTCCATCGATGTTGTTCGTGCCGGTGTCCGAGCAGCCCCAGATGTCGGTTGGCGCACTTCCCAAAGATTCATTAAAAAAGGCAATCAGTGATATTTTACTGAAGGAATCGGTGAATTAAGAAGTTCTTTCGTATAGGTACGCCATGAACCTTTATAAAGCAGAGGCTGTTTCAGAAAATGAGGCAGCCTTTTACTTTTATAGCAGATTGAATCAGGTATTTTCATTTAATGATGTAAATTTGCTTAAAGGTTTTAACATTTAACATTGAGTCTGCTCCGAAAAGGTAATTTAACGGAAAATCGGACACTGAGCGAAGTCGAAGTGTCCTTATTATCAGTTGTTTGCATCCTTCGACTCCGCTCAGGATCCAATTGATCGGACTTTTCGGAGTGGACTAAACATTTTTAATTTTTAATTATTAATTATTAATTATTAACCGTGCTCCTTAACCTTCCCCGTCTTGCATCAGAACTTTCCAAGCAGTTCCCTGAAGTCCTTTTTGCCTATGTTTTCGGATCTGCGAAAACAGGCGAGATCAGGCCTGGGAGTGACATTGATGTGGCTGTATGGATCCTCGATCCTGAAATGAAAATGGAACTTATTCCCAAACTGGTTGGTCTTGTTGAATCATTTACACAAGGAGCTTTGTGCGACCTGGTCTTCCTGAATGACGCCGGCGATCAGCTTGCATTCGAGGTATTGCAGGGGACCATACTGTTTATCAGAGATGAAGCCCGGGATTTTCATTCTGGTTTTTATTCGGAGACCTGCCGTAATTATGAGGATCATATTGCCTGGATAAAAAAACAACTTCAATACCGTGGATATGATGTACAATGGAATCATTGAAAATGAAAATCGGCATCCTGGGCACCCGCGGGATTCCCAACAACTACGGCGGTTTTGAGCAATTCACCGAACATCTGTCGGAAGGATTGGTACGGCGCGGCCATGCAGTGTGGGTTTACAATTCTCACAACCATCCCTGGAAAGAAAAACAATGGCACGGGATAAACCTTATTCATTGCCACGATCCTGAAGAGTACCTGGGCATCCCCGGGCAGTTTATTTACGATTTTAATTGTATCCTCGATAGCCGCAATCGAGGTTTTGACATTCTCCTGCAATTGGGATACACCAGCAATTCCATATGGCATTGGTTATTACCCGGGAAAGCAAAAATCGTCACCAACATGGATGGGCTGGAATGGCAGCGCAGCAAATACAGCAGGCCGGTCAGGCGATTCCTGAAATATGCGGAAAAGCTTGCTGTTAAAAGCAGTGACCTGCTGGTTGCCGATTCGGAAGTAATCCATGATTATCTTTCAAAAACATTCCATTTTGAAGCAACCTATATCTCTTATGGCGCCGATATTTTTGATTCGCCGGATGCGCAACGGTTGATCCCTTTTGCGGTTCAGCCACATCAATATTTCCTCCTCATCGCCCGGATGCAATCCGACAACCACATTGAAGATATTATCAACGGTGTATTGGTGTCAGAAAGCCAATTCCCTTTACTGATTGTAGGGAATATCAAAAATAGGTATGGGAAATACCTGGAGAAAAAGCATGCCTCCGAAGAGATCAGATTTCTCGGACCAATATTCGAAAAAGAGACCCTCAACAACCTGAGATATTTCTCCGCGCTTTACTTTCACGGACACTCTTCGGGCGGTACCAATCCTTCCCTGCTTGAAGCCATGGCTGCCTCAGCGCCCATCTGCGCGCATGACAATCTTTTCAACAGGTCGGTCCTGGGAGAGGATGCACGCTATTTTACTGATTCCGTTCAGATTTCGAAATTAATCAGAGATCATCACCACCCTGGAACCTTGTCAGGCGCTATCCAGAACAATATCTCCCGCATCAGGACGAAGCACAACTGGAGCCAGGTTATTTGTGCCTATGAACAGGCCTTCGAAGGGGTGAGGGATCGTAAGCGGATTGAAAACGGCAGATAAGCGGCAAATAAGCGGCAGAAAGAAAATGCGGTGCATGGAACATCGCTGGTTAGTCTCCGAAATCACTGGCACGGTTTACTTTGAAAGGCTTGAACGGTTTACGCTGAAATGAGTACCATGGTATAGTCAGAAATAGTCGCCGGGTTTCTTCAAGGGTGCAAATTGATGCCATTACGAGAATAATTTCCATCCCTAATATTACGCAATTAACTATATTTTAATATTTTAACAAGGGGGTGGCACCACCCCCTGCCACTGGCGGAGGCTTTTCCCATGAATTATCTTTGATGTATTATTAAAAATCAGCTGAAAAGGACAAAGGCCAATGTCACAGTTATTAACCTTAAAAATCAAACAAAATGGCAACAACAAAAACAAACATCATCACGCATGGATATCATGGGAAGGTGGGCAATCAATTTGTCTTTCGTACGCGGGGAAGCAAAGGCATCATCGCGGCCAAGCCCAACCGGGAAAATGTAATTCTTTCCCAGGCTCAGAAAGACCAGTGCAAACAATTTAACTCGGCGGTGAATTATGCCAGGGCGGCGCTTCAGGATCCGGGGCAGCAGGAATATTATACATCGAAGGCAACCAGGGAGAAATCGGCGTTCAACCTGGCAATAGCCGACTTCCTCAGGAAACCCTGTATCGACCTCATCGATGCGAGCAGTTACCGGGGTGAAATCGGGGATAAAATCCTCATGATCGCTTCCGACAACGCTAAAATCATGGCTGCAAGGATCTCCATACTCGATGCCGGTGGTATCGTGCTGGAAAGCGGCTCATGCGTTCAGGACGCCGTGACCACCAACTGGGTATACACGGCCTCCACCTCACAGGTCCAGATGACCGGGCTCAGCGTCCTGGCCATGGTGACCGACCGGCCGGGTCATGCAGCCGCGCAGGAACTGGCGCTGTAGCTTAATACTATTCCAACCCTTTATTGCGGATGCTTGCAAAAGGCTGCCTGTCAGGTGGCCTTTTGCCTTTGAAAAAAATGAAGCCATTCCAATATGGTTTTCATTTGTTAAAAATTTTGATTTAATGGTCAAATAGAATATCAATATTAAGTATACTTAATATTTTTCATATTTTTTTCATACCTTTGAAGTATATTTAACAATTATGACACCAACTGTCAAACCGCATATCAAACGGCCACTTTACATTGACCGTGCCCGGCCTTTTCTAGCAAAAAATCTGATCAAAATATTTACCGGCCAGCGAAGAACCGGAAAGAGTTATATGCTTTTTCAGATCATGGACCTGGTCGAAGCATTGCACCCTGGTTCTCACATAATTTATATCGACAAAGACATTCATGAGTTTGATTTGATAAGAAATGACAAGGATCTTCTTGACCATGTAGAGAAAAACCGCCGACCGGGGGAGATGAATTTCTTGTTTATTGATGAAGTTCAGGAAATCGAACAATTTGAAAAAGCGCTGCGGAGTTTATTGGTCACAGGGGACATGGATATCTGGTGCACGGGGAGCAATTCTTCCATGCTGTCAGGCGATCTGGCCACTGTTTTAAGCGGCCGGTACATCGAAATCAGGATTCACGGACTGAGTTTTTCAGAGTTTTTAATTTTTCACAAGGTTGAAGATACAGCCGAAAACCTGAGTAAATATCTCAAATATGGCGGATTGCCAAACCTGATGGTTTTTCCGCTCTCAGACCAGGTGGTTTTTGATTACCTGAAATCGATCAATGCCACGGTTCTACTTAAAGATGTGGTAGCCCGGTATAACATCAGAAATGTCAATTTCCTCGAAAACCTCATCAGGTTTTTGGCCGATTCGACCGGCAGCCTCATTTCTACAAAGCGTATCAGTGATTACCTGAAATCACAACGGATGGCAATTTCTCCGGTCATTATTGCCAACTACCTGTCGTACCTGGCATCGGCCTACTATATCACAAGAGTCCCGCGCAGCGACCTGCAGGGAAAGAAAATTTTTGCAACATGTGAGAAATATTATTTTGAGGACCTTGGTTTGCGGAATGCCATCATTGGATATAAACCCCAGGATATTAACAAACTGATTGAAAACAGTGTATTTCAGCACATGATCAGGATGGGTTTCCATGTTTATGTCGGAAAAACCGGAGACAAAGAGATTGATTTTATTTGTGAGCGACAGGGAGAAAAAGTTTATATCCAATGCGCCTACCTTTTAACCGATGAACATACGATTGAGCGGGAATTCGGGAACCTCCTGCTGATCAAGGACAATTATCCAAAATTTGTTGTCACGATGGATGATTTCAAGGGTAATACAAACCAGGGGATCATCCATTCAAATTTAAGGGAGTTTTTGCAAAAGAGGTTTTAATAAATGTGTTACCATTCAACCTATCCAGTAGCCCCATTGTCTCTGACTTTATTATCTTGTTAATGATTATTTTTTAGTTAGCTTTGGCAGAAAAAAAATTCAAACAAGTCTGCTGTGCCTGGCAACTATTCCCGATTCATTCCGTTCATCTCCATTGTCGGTGACTTTATCCTGTTGAATTTTCTATTCATCGCCGGTTATGGCTGTTTTCGTGCCGATGGGCTTGCTCTTACTCCTGCTTACCTCCTTTTTTACATTTATTTAAACGTAACCTGGTTCATCCTTGTGTTTGTTTTCGGAGCCAACACCATCGACAGGAATGCAAGTAAAAAATTTCTTTTGTTTTCCTACATAAAGATCATTGTCTTTTTCTTCTTCATGTTTCTGATCTATTTCCAGGTCACCTCCCTCTCCTATTATCCGCGGCATTATATAAAATATCTATTCCCGCTCTTTTTTGCCCTGCTCATCGCATGGAAGTTCTTGTTGTATTATGCTTTTTATTTTTACCGGAAACGGGGATTCAACTACCGGGATGTCATTATCCTTGGATATACGCCTGGGACTGTTGAACTTCAAAAGTATTTTATCACCAACAAGTGGCACGGGTACCGGTTTCTTGGTTTTTTTGATGATAACCAGGATGATAAAGAGCTATTTATTGGTCAGTGGAAAGATTTGAGGAAATTCATGGACGCAACGCATATTGATGAAATATACATCGCCCTGCAAACCGTCCCGCAAGCCATCCTGTCGCAAATTACGGAGATCATCTCCTCATACCCGGTGAAAATCCGCATTGTACCTGACCTTGGTACGTTTTTGTACAAAAGCGCTGAACTGATCCCCTATGGTACATTGCCGGTTTTACAGATCCACCCCGGTCCGCTCAGTCATTGGTACAACCAGCTTCTTAAGCGCCTGTTTGACATCATCTTGTCCCTGTTCATGACCATTTTTGTTGTATCCTGGATAACTTTGATTTTATATGTAGTCTCACGTTTTAGCTCAAGGCATGGTGTTTTCTTCAGGCAACGCCGAACCTGCATAGATGGACGGGAGTTTACCTGCATCAAATTCAGGACGATGAATAAAAATGCAGAGGCTGACCTGCGGCAGGCGACAAAAGATGATGAACGAATAACACCCGTCGGAAAATTTCTGCGTAAATACAGTCTGGACGAACTCCCCCAGTTCTTCAATGTTTTAATCGGAGATATGTCTGTTGTAGGCCCCCGTCCCCACATGCTTACGCATACAGAACAATACCGGCAACTGATCAGCCACTTCATGCTTCGGCACACTGTAAAGCCAGGCATTACCGGGCTGGCGCAGGTGAACGGATACCGGGGGGAAATAAAGAATCTTAATGATCTTAGTAAGAGAGTAGCCCACGATGTACAATACATTGAAACGTGGACCTTCAACCTCGATGTTAAAATCATACTGCTGACCATTTGGGTACTTGTCCGAGGACAGAAAGAGGCGTATTAATCCAAGGTTTTAAATCCGGTGTTACTTTTATGTATTTTCGCAATGGCTTTCCAATCGGATTAATTATATATTCACCCATGTAAACTGGGATTGACATGGCGAAGCTTTGAGTATCAACAAGGGATTGGCAATGAAAATAGGACTGATTGGTTGCGGAAACTGGGGGAAGAATATCCTCCGGGATCTGGTTTTATTGGGTTGTCAAGTCCACGTAGCTGACATAAACTCAGAGGCTCAAAACCTTGCTTTAGCCAGGGGTGCTATGGATGTCTGTTCTGAACCAAGTGATTTACCCATATGTGACGGATACATTGTTGCTTCACCCATACCAGATCTTGCGCCTGTTTGTGCGGGCCTGCTTAAATATCAGAAACCAATTTTTGCAGAAAAAACACTGTGTTTAACTATGGAAATAGCTGATGAACTCAAGAGCCTGGGGGGAAACGAATTTATTTTTGCAATGCACAAATGGCATTATCACCCGGGGATTGAAGCGCTCAGACAAGTGGCTCAATCCGGTCGTATCGGTAAGTTATCGGAATTATTTACATACCATCACGGCTGGGCTAACGGTTTTCATGGCGGAGATATTTTCTGGGGATGGGCCATTCACGATCTGACAATTGTCAAACATATTTTTGGGTACATACCGGAACAAATAAACTGTGCGAATATAATCCGTGATTCAAATGGTTTATCCTTCAGCCTGACTGCAATCCTGGGACAAGGCCCTGTCGCCAACCTGCTTGTGAACGGCAGGCATGCCGAGAAGGTTACCTCTGTAAGCATACACGGAGAAAAAGGAACTGCAATTCTTCGTGATGCCTATGATCCTTTTATTCTGGTAAAAGATGAAAAGGGTTCGGAAAAAATTGAAATCGATGTAACCTTTCCGCTTTACCTGGAATTAAAAGAATTCATTGAATACCTTCGGGGCGGACCGCCTCCCCGATGTGGCCTGAGTGAAGCAAGGGAAATGACACGCATACTTCTGGACTTAAGGCATAAAGCTGTTACAATCTGATACCTAAACTTAAACATTTCAAATTTGATGATCAACAATACTGCTGCGATATTTGCATCTTCAAAAATAAGCGCTCACCAGGAGCGGATCGATGCATATCTTGAAGGGAAGAACATCTATCCAATCACACTCGAACTTGACCTGACCCAATGCTGTACACTGAGCTGTCATGCCTGTCCATATTCGGCGGCCCGGGCGAATGGACTTACCCTGCAATTGCCTTTCCTCGAAAAACTGTTTTCCATCCTGGGTCCGAATACACCGGGATTGGTATTATCGGGAGGAGAGCCCACGTTCGTACCTCATTTTCCCGAAACAGTTAAGCTCGCAAGGGAAAAGGGTTTTGAGGAGATCGCCGTAATCTCAAACGGGACAAGACTGGATATCCCTGAAGTGCAGAGGGCACTGCTTGAATTTGTAACCTCAATCCGGATTTCAATGTACGACTGGCACGAAGGCGATTCTGAATCCTATATCGCTACGATTCGAAGGATTGAGCGATTGCGAAAAAGCATTGAGAAGGAGGGAAGTTCCCTGGAAATTGGCACTGCCATGCTTACCAGCAGTGAATGGGTTTCCCGGCTTAAACCTGCAGGACTGCAGGTACTTGGGGCAGGGGTGGACTGGCTCTATTTTCATCCATTTTGCATTGATTGGGACACGAGCCGGCCGGTGCAGGCTGATCAGCAAGGTGTTCTGGATGCTATTGAGGATCTCAGACAGACCGCCCCGGCTGGTTCCAATATCCAGGTGCCTACGGAACGATACTCCCTTAAACCATTGTATTTTGAGAAACTTCACGGATCCCATTTCCTTATCCAGGTGGGGGCCGATGGGATCAATTACGCCGGTCCTGAATGCAAATACCATGCTGAGTATGCTTTACTCGACCTGAATGAATACCTTGAGCAGGATTTTTTATGGCAGGAAAAACGGATGAAGCGGCTGGAAGAAATCAACAGTGAAAATTACCGCGTTATAGGGACCAAGCACAGGCCGCCGGTTTTCAGCGACTTTATCGAACGGGTGATACAATCAAAGAGGGTCCCGGTTGAAAATATATGGGCCAGTGTACATGAAAACTTTCTCTATCCGGATATTGTATGACCTGTTTCAGGAAAAGACCTTCGTTGCGGGCAACGGTCATCTTTCCAACTTACGGGGATGCTCCCCTTGCACGCTGGCCGCTGGAAAGTGTTTTGAAACAGACCGTACAGGAGATCGAGATCTTTATCATCTGTGATGGGTCGCCTCCCGATATGGTGGCATTTTTTAAAAACTTTGCAAAAAAAGATCCAAGGATCATCGTATTTGAATTTCCAAAATCGCCCAGGACAGGTGAAACTTACCGTGATCAATTGATCAGAACAAAAGCAAAGGGGAAGAACATCTTCTATTGCTGTCATGATGATCTCTGGTTTCCCGATCATCTTGCTCAATTGGAGATTCCATTAAAGAAACATCCATTTGTAAACTCATTGCATGCCGCCGTAAATGAAACATCAACCGGATCAAATGAAATTCTGAGTATTGATATCATTGATTCAGACATTGGAACATCAGCAATTCGGAAAAGAATGGTTGATGAGGCCCTCCTGACTAATTTTTTTGGACTGACATTCGGATCACATACGCGCAAAGCATACTTTCGATTAACGGAAGGATGGGCGACAACACCGGTTGGTATTTGGACAGATCTGTATATGTGGAGAAAATTCCTGGTACACTTTGGCGATGCTTGCAGCACATGGAAAGAAATTACAGCATTCCATTTTCCTGCTTATAATCGCACACAGCTAACACCAAACGGTCGTTCCGAAGAACTTTCATTTTTTTTCAGGAAAATTCAGGATGGAAATTTTGTCGCCAAAATCCGGAAAGTTGTTTCAAATCAATTTAACTGCTTTGCAATGAAGCAAGACCCCAGGTTGAATGATGAAAGAAAAGGTAAACCGAACAAGATTAACGATGACTCATTTAATGAAGCCGGATACCTGAAAGCGAATCCAGATGTTGCTGAGGCGGTTATAACCGGGGAATTTCAGTCCGGGCTGGATCACTATATTAAGCATGGATGCTGTGATGGACGGACAATCCATTTCAATTTTGTTGAGTAATAACAGGACAGTAGTGAAAGAGAATCATCATAGAATGAGATATTTTCGCAGTTACTTTAGAATAAAGCATTGAGATTTATTAATTGAAGCGTATTATCTGAATTATAATCCTGATGTTAATGAATCCAATCCCTTTTTGCGATCTTCAGCGGTCAAATGAGCCCATTCGAAAAGAAATCGAACATGCGATAGCTGGCTGCATTGACCGGTCATCCTATCTGCGCGGCCCACAAACACATTTATTTGAAGAAGAATGGGCTGGCTATTGTGGTCAAAAGTATGCTGTATGCTCTAATAGCGGGACGGATGCACTCACCCTGGCAGCCTTGGCAATGGGTTTAAAAACTGCAACAATTCCTGCGAATACGCTTCCGCTTACAGGGACTGGACTTCATCGTGGAGGTGCTGAAGTTCAAATTTCCGAAATAAATTCAGAGGGATGGATAGTTTCACCTGTAGAGGATAACGTGCCGGTATTGATTTTTGGACGACTCCCCGAACCGGGTTCTCCTGTTGCCCGGCTATATGATGCCGCTCACGCCCATGGCTGGAAGCCATTTCAGGGGACAAACGCAGCCTGGAGTTTTTATCCGACAAAATCGTTGGGAGCAATGGGAGATGCAGGTGCGGTGACCACTGATGATGAATCGCTCGCAATGACTATGCGTGAATTATGTGGCAGTGATGATAGGTTACACGACCGTCGGCAAATTACATCAAGAATTGACGAGATACAGGCAGCTATTTTGCGTATAAAACTAAGCCATTTGCCTGATTGGCTCGGGATGCGACAGGAAATCGCACAACAATACAACCTCCGGTTGCGTGATCTTGGCATTACGTTAAGCGGTAAATCATTACATCACCTTTATGTGATCAAGGTAAAAAACCGGAATGGATTAATGACGTTTCTCAATAATCGTGGAATCGGATGTAAGGTACACTGGAGAAGCCCATTAAATAAGGTACCAGGGCCCTGGATGGTTTCCGGGAAATTTCAGGAAGCAGAGAACTGGTGTGAATCAATTTTGAGCCTTCCCTGCTTTCCTGGCCTTACTTCAACAGAAATAAATTTTGTTTGCGATGCAATTGAGGAATTTTATTCATGAACAGACCCATGCGTTATTGGTAGCTGAGGAGGATAATGAATATTTAAAGAATCATCCCGGCCGCCGGTTTTCAGCAGGAACCCGCCCCGTTATTCGATGGATTAAGGGCGACGGGCTCGATGATATGATAACCCGTTCTGCAATCGGGCAGGCAACCAGACTTTTCGGAAGTGAAGTTGACTATTGCCTGTGCACGCAAGATATCGATGCATCGCGTGTAAGAAGTGTTCTGGAATGGGCTGATCAGCCGGTGGAATGGTGGCCGGTATCAAAAGAAGATAATCCTCATCTTGCCGGTTTTCTTACTGATGCTGGCTGCCAGC
>Ga0247841_10012674_pt1 | contig 10936 bp, 12 predicted proteins | sample LaCruzMarch2015__2_FD_192410 | JGI IMG/M metagenome (GOLD analysis project Ga0247841, IMG submission 192410) | Freshwater microbial communities from meromictic Lake La Cruz, Castile-La Mancha, Spain - LaCruzMarch2015_18m | ecosystem: Environmental > Aquatic > Freshwater > Lake | place: Spain...
GAAAGCCAGGAAGATCCTTTTTACCAGCATGGACGGAAAGTACTTTTCAAAAAGTCGGAAGTGCTGAACGTAATGAAAAATTCCGTCTTGTAAATTCCTGAGTACTTATTTAATATTCAGCTTAAGTTAAATGCATTTGAAAAAATCATGATATGACTAAAAACTATAGAAGAGCTTTAAACGATATAACAAAGGTCAACGAATTGGTGGACCTTGCAATAAAGATTCAAAATGTTGATGTTACCGTGCAATCCAGGGATGACCTTGCTTTTGTACTGCATGAAATAGAGCTCAGGCTTGATCATGTAAGAAACCAACTGGTTAAGGGCATTGAGATAGAAAGAGAACTTGAGGATTTAGAAGAGATGACTGAAAAAATGGATGGGGTCGAGATATTTGTAGCACCCTTTATACAGGAGTATCCTGTTCCTTCATTAGTCCGACCCAGTTATAACTAAGCCATGAGGACTGGGAAAACAAAAGCAGCTGAAAGTATCAATCAGGTTGCGCCTTCAGAAAAGCTTGATCAGGCAATTCGTACAATGGCCAGTAAGTTCATTCGTGTGGGAACTGATTACTATCGCCTGAGCGAAATCCTTAATGCACGAAAACAAAGTACACCTGTCCTGCAACTGTGGAAGAAAGGGGTAATCCAGGGGGACTATGGACGTGAGATCTTCAATTATGTTCGAAAATATGTGGCATTCGTAAATATTCCCGATAATACGAATTCCTATCTCCGGGAACACTTTAACAAGTCGGACTCATACTACAATATTTACGAAGAGATCAAGTATAAACCACTGTTAGGCGACATAGGGTACACCCTGAAGTTCCTTTCGCGAATATTCCAGGATAAACTGGAAGTCATCCTTGACTATTTGAAGATCCTGTACCTGAATCCCACCCAGAACCTTCCGGTAGTCTGTCTTGTCTCCAGGATCCAGGAGACCGGCAAATCCACGTTCATGAAATGGCTCTGCTCCATTTTCGGCCGCAATGCCATCATCCTGGGTAACGAGGAATTCAGCACTAACTTCAATTCGCTCTATGCAAGCAAGCTGGTCATTTGTATTGATGAGTCGTTTATTGATAAGACCCTGATCAAGGAAAAGATCAAGCGGATGACGACTACGGATACAATCAATATGGAAGCAAAAGGCAGGGATGCAATCCGGATGGATTTCTTTGGCAAGATGGTTCTGTCAAGCAATACCGAAGACAACTTCATCAAAATGGATGAAGATGACAACCGTTTCTTCGTAGTCAAGGTACCGGAACTCACTGCTCCGGATTTTATCCCCGAGCTGATGACAAAGCTTGAAAAAGAGATTCCCGCCTTTCTTTATTACTTAAAGGAACGGCAGCTTGTATATCCCCAGAAAAGCCGCCTGTGGTTTGATCCCAAAGTTCTTGAGACGGAAGCACTGGCCAGGATCAGGATGAACACACGGAATATTGTTGAAAAAGAACTGCTTCGATGGCTTGAGGATATCTTTGCTTTTAATCCTCCCGATGATATCGTGAATGTCACGCCCGTCCGCCTTTCCAAAGAACTTGAAAAATCCTTGAGACAGTTTTCCGGATTATCATCCCATTTCGCTAAGATCCTTAAAGAACAGTGGAACCTGTCGCTGTCGAAAAACGGAAAATACGATTTCCCCTCTATAACCGACAGTTATGATGACCATGAAGGGATGATGGTCTCAAAGCTTACCTATGTAAGACACACAGGGACTTATTATACTATTACAAAGGAGTTCCTTGAATCCAAAATAAATATTTAGTTTTTCAAATATCCCTTTACTTTTTTACAATTTAGCTAAAAGCCTTATGTTTCTAAGTAAATCGGAGGTAAAAAAAGGGTAAAAAGAAGGTAAATTTACCAATTTACCAACTTTTTACCAACGATATTATTGATTACCAATGTTTTAACCATTCGGTAAAAAGGTAAATCCAAAATCGTGAAAAAAGAAAATAATTTTATTGCGTTATAAAACATACAGACAATTGATTTTCAATAGTTAATGATTTGTATTAAATCATGATCAACCAACTGTCTGAAAATTATCCCTGAACCTTTTACCCAATCCTCCCTGGTACCTGTCCCCTGCCTGTAAATTTGTGTGATATGATCATCCCTTCCTATTCTCGTTGAGTGTTGTATTGTTGAAGTGCTATCCGTATTGTTCATCCTCCCGGTATCTGTTCCTTGCATTCTAATATATCCGGTTTGAAATCCTTCTCACATGTGGAAAGAATCGTGTGGGGATCGGCATTACAGATAGGGGAGCGTTTTAACATATCCTGAAATTTCGACTTTTTGATTATTAGCAATTCCGACAGGGCGGGGCGTGACACTACGTGAGGTTTGCAAAATTTTAGTATGTTTTTTGATACTAAAATTTTGCCTATCAGGGTTTTACATTTCTAAGGATGCAAATCCCGAACTTCTTTCTCTTTGAATGAAAGAGAAACGAAGCAAAAGAGAAAGATTTTCTGCCATTTACTATGGCAGGTATGGCAGCTTTTCAGACGCAGGAAAAAGCTGGCAAAAAGCCCGTACACCTTGTTAATATTGAAATCTCTCAAAAAGATACCTACATCGATTTTTTGACAATTGTCAATGGTACGGTAAAGTTGGACGAAATCTATTATCCTGGTTACACTCAGGAAATTATTGACAGCGAACCTGCAAAATTCGACTGGGAATTAGCCGAATTTATCGGCCAGTTTTCTGAAGTTGAATAATTCAGCTTCATCCAAAGATCAGGAGCAGCACCACTGCTCCTTTTTTTTATGTTTTTTTTCTTTGACGGATCCGGACAAATAAAAACCACAGGGAAAAAAGAAATCCTGCTGTGTGGGTGGGGTTTGCTCGAAATTTCCTACAAAATTACCTGTGAATAAATCGCTTCTGGAAGACGTGCGCTTAACATAGTCAAGGGCGACCTCCTGATGGAACTGTCGATACTATTGTGTTCAGATTTTCTTTCACGGATTTTCTAAGCTTTCAGCCAAATATCCTGTAAAATCAGACTTACACCCCTGACTTAAGTTATTCTTCTCGGTTGTTGCCTTTGGCATATAAAATTTCATTCTAACCTAACTAAAACTACTACGCCATGACTAAAAGACAGATTGCCACAAGAGAACAGTCCATCGAAGAAATCTTTGTAAATGAACTGGACATGATTTATTACCCTGGCTACGCTCAGGAAATCATTGAGAGTGATCCTGATAAGTTTGATTGGGAACTGGCTGAGTTCAAAGCTCAGTTTCAGACAATCAAAGTAAAAGCTTGATTTTTAATACTACGGCAGTCCCGAAAATTCGGGACTGCTTTTTTTATACTCGCATTTAAAAATAAAGATTGACATGGTTGTAAAAAAGTGTACCTGAAATTCTGCAAAGTTATGCTCATGAAAATGTTTTTCGCTAAGTACGATCTCCTGATGGAACTGTCGCCTTCCAGGTTCATTCAGATTGTTGCTACGCAACAATCATGACCCGAATACTTGCTTAAAATTTTCATTCCGCATTGGTGAAGATGCAAAATTTCAAGTACTCACCGCGGCATAAAGGCTGCATAAAACTCTGAAATCATGCAAACCTACAAGAACAGAATTCCGATGCGTAACTGGGCAGAAGAGGATCTCCCCGGACAAAAGATGCTCCTCAAAGGCGTAAATAGTCTTTCAGATGCAGAACTATTGGCAATTATTATCGGAACCGGGATCAAAGACAACAGTTCCCTGGAGATAGCCAAACAGATGCTCGGTCACAGTGATAATAACCTGAACAAATTCTGGAGATCAGATTTCTCGGACCTGAAAAAGTTCACCGGCATTGGTGAAAAAAGAGCGATCAAATTACTTGCAATTTTTGCACTGGCGCGCAGAAGAAATGAATCAGAAACAATGAGCCAGCCGAAAGTAACCAGCAGCCGCGATGCTTTCGAAATCTTTCATTCCCTGATAGGAGATCTTCCTTATGAGGAGTTCTGGATGCTGATCTTAAGCAAGGCTAATAAAGTTCTCAAGAAGGTACGTATTTCCGAAGGTGGAGTATCCGGAACTGTTGTGGATCCTAAAAAGATTTACAAGATCGCTCTTGATCATCACAGCAGCAGTTTGATCTTGGGTCATTATGTAAAGTAAATACTTATGTAAAGCAACTTAGTTAACATGTTCATAATTAGAGACTAAACACGAAATTACTTTACATAATATTTTTCCCTGTTTGAGTAAAAATGTCCCTTCAGCTAAATTTCCAATCAATTAAGTGAAGTTAGCCCCTGTTGAATTTTACAGGAATAATCCTTTTATTTCGGGATTTATTCACTTTCAAATTCATGGGTATTATGAACAAACAAAACAAGGGGTTCAATGGAATGATTTCCAAAGCTACAGATTATCTTATCTCTCAACTTGGTTACGCTTTAAGCTCAGCTGACGATTACAGGAGGTGCTGGAAACAAATAGGATATTTTATGGCCTCAAACGGGATTAAACGCTTTAATCCGGATGTAGGGAGAAAAATACATAATTATGTTTTCAAGGATCGCTGTATTCAGGATCTTTCATGTAAAGAAAGATGTTTTTTTAAGAGCATTATAATGTTGTCGGATTTCCAGGAGACAGGTCATATCAATATCCTGCACTTCCCTAAAAAAAAGCCGATCATTTTCAAAGGTCCGATAGGTGAGATAATTACCGATTTTCTTGATTTTAAAAGAATAGAAGACAGATTGTCGATCATTCGTATTCGCTGTTATCAACTTAATCTTTCCCGATTCCTGAACTATTGCAATGAAAACAACATCTGTTCGATTAAAGACATAGACCTGGTTGTTATTCTTCGTTTCCTGAGCGAAATGGATAGCAGGAAAGGAACCCCGGTTTCTGTTGTAATTTCAGCGCTGCGTGGTTTTATGAAGTATGCATTTGATGAAAAAATTTTATCTACCGACTATTCCAAAAAGATTCCCCAATACAAATCTGTTATCCAACCGAAACTACCCTCGACTTACGCCAGGGAAGAAATAGAAAAGCTGATTTCGACAGTCGAACGGAGCAGCACGATCGGGAAACGGAACTATGCTATTATTCTTATGGCTGCAAGACTTGGCCTCAGGGCCTCTGACATCTCTAAATTGAAGTTTGAGAACCTGCATTGGAATACCAGCACAATTGAAATAAAGCAATTTAAGACGGGGAAGGAATTGGTGTTGCCATTGTTGCCAGATGTTGGTAATGCAATCATTGATTATTTGAAATATGGCCGTCCAAAATCAGCGGCACCGTATGTATTATTAACGGAAAAGCCACCCTACAGACATTTTACCACAAGCAATGTTGTTACACATGTTGTTCAGAGAGCATTTATAAAAGCAGGGATTGACACCAAAGGAAGAAAATCAGGTCCTCATTCCCTGCGCCATAGTCTGGGATTCAGGATGCTGGAACAAAGTACGGTACTTCCGGTGATTTCGGAAGTCCTTGGACATGAAAGCACAAGATCCACTAAGTATTATCTCAGGATCGACCTCAAATCAATGAGGCAATGCATGCTTGATGTTCCCCCGGTACCAACTGATTTTTATGAGCAGAAAGGAGGCGTTTTTTATGAATAACATTTATAGCAGTATATACGGCTTGCATATAAAGCAATTTATTGAGATGAAAAGAGCGCTTGGCTTTAAGTATAGAATAGGTGCTCTCATCTTAACCCAAATTGATAGTCTGGCAGCAGAAAGAATGGAAATATCTTTAGGCATAACAAAAGAATTTGCCGAGGTGTGGGGTAAGAAAAAATCCTATGAATCTGATTCTTATCAATATAGCAGAGTTTGCTTTCTCGCGCAATTTTCTTCATACTTACGTGATTTGGGGATCCAATCATACATCCCGAAGCTGCCACCTTTCCCACAAAGCACATTCATCCCATATATTTATTCGCAAAAAGAGATTGAAGCCCTGTTTAAAGCCAGTGATGAATTAAAACTGAGTAATGTACAAATGGATTCCTGTATTTTTTGTATGCCTGCGCTGATCAGGCTCTTGTACTGCACCGGCCTGCGTTTAGGTGAAGCCCTGGCTATGAAAATGGAGGACATTAATCTGGATGAAAGCTATTTGCGTGTGAGGGATTCCAAGAATGGAAAGCATCGTATAATACCCATTTCAGACTCCCTGACATCTGTTTGTAAAGAGTATGTAAAGCATCGGAACCAACTTCCTCTGGGAAAAAGAAAATCCGGATACTTCTTTGTCAAACTTGATGGAAGTAAATGTGGGTACAGTGTAGAAAAATGGTTTAAAAAATGTCTGAATGAAGCAGCTATACCCTATATCGGACGATGGCAGGGCCCACGCATGCATGATCTCAGGCATACATTCGCCGTTACCTCGCTTGCTACTATGGCTGAGGCCGGGATTGATCTGTATGCTTCGCTTCCGATACTCTCCAATTATTTGGGACATCAATCACTGAAAGCAACAGATCATTATGTCCGGTTGACCGCGAATATGTATCCGGAATTGATTAAGGATGTAGATATGATATGTTTAGATGTATTCCCTAAATTCAAAAATTATGAAACCGACTGATTTTTCAAACTATATATCCGATTTTATGTCAAGGTATTTGCCCAATGAAAAAGGGGCAAGTGCAAATACAATTACTTCTTACCGGGATACTTTTGTTTTGCTGCTGAATTTCATCGAAAAGGAGAAGCACGTGAAAATTGAAAAACTGACCCTTGAAAAAATCACGAAAGAAACTATCATAGAGTTCCTCGATTGGATTCAACGGGAAAGGAAATGCAGTAATGCTACTCGAAATTCACGATTGGCAGCAATTCATTCTTTTTACAGGTATCTGCAATATGAAAGCATGGATTATTTGCACGAATGCCAGAAGATCCTATCCGTCAGATTTAAGAAAACCAAGCGTGATAGTATGACTTATTTAACAATCGAGGGAATAAAATTGCTCCTGCAACAACCCAATACAACCACTTCAAGAGGCAGGCGCGACTTAACGCTCCTTTCCCTGATGTACGATACAGGGGCAAGGGTGCAGGAAGTTATTAATTTAACTGCCTCAATGCTACGGCTTAATAAGCCACCCACAATTAAGATTATCGGCAAAGGCAACAAGGCACGATTGGTCCCGATGTTGGATGCACAAACTGAGCATCTTAAAAACTATCTGAAGGAGAACCGGCTGAACGAACCATTCGCCAACATGTACCCTCTTTTCTTTAATAGCAGAAAGGAAAAACTTACCCGTGCCGGTATCAATCACATTGTTCAAAAGTACGCTAAAACAGCAAGAAAAGAGAATGGAATGATCATTCCCGAGAACATCAGTTGCCACTCCCTCAGACATTCAAAAGCAATGCATTTGCTTCAGGCCGGAGTCAATTTGGTATATATCCGTGACATTCTGGGCCATGTATCCATCCAAACCACTGAGATTTATGCGAGAGCCGATTCCAAACAAAAACGCGAAGCCTTAGAAAAAGCCTACGTGAATGTCAATCCAAATGAGGAACCTGTTTGGACAAAAGACGAGACTTTGGTTACCTGGCTGAAGAAATTCTAAAAATATTATGTAAAGTAATTTTAAGTTTAGCCATTAATTATGAACATGTTAACTAAGTTGCTTTACATAAGTATTTACTTTACATAATGCCCCTTATGTAAAACTTTACATAATGGGCATAACCATCCGTCAGGCAATATCCAGCCCAGCGAAGCAGATCAGAAGATCACTAAAAAGATCAAAGAATGCAGAATTTTATTGGATATCGCAGTGCTGGATCACATCATTGTTGGGAATGAACAGTTTTACTCGTTTGCAGATGAGGGGTCTTTGTAAATTAAAGGCTCCGGGAAATCGGGGCTTGTTTTTCTCTTGTAGATAAATGTTGGGGAGTTGAAATATAATGGTAACATTGGAAGATGTTTAAGAATTCTAAAAAATACTACATTTGTGAAAGGTATAATTCAAGGGGTTCGTTTCCTCAACCTGATGAAAATTATACATTATTAAAATCATTTTTGCTATTCTTATATTCTCGGCACATTAATGTGGTGGCTGTGGTCACAATTTAATTTTTAAAATAAGAGCAACTTATGAATAATGACAAATACAAGTGTCCAAATTGTGGAAAGCTTAAAAAACCCTGGTTCGAATTATGTTGGGATTGCACAGAGAAAGAGAAACAAAAACCCAGATGTGAAATCTGTGGAAAAGATGTTCCCGAGGGACATAGTTTGTGCAAAGAACATTGGATTGAAAAACAAGAGGGAAAGAAGCATTTAAAGAACTTGGACTCATTTGTGACCAAGAAAGAAATTGAGTACAAGGCGAAATTTGAAGGTAAATTTTATTTCAATTCTCAAAAGGTTAAGTCAAAAAGTGAATTAATCATTTGTTATTTTTTAGCTGCAAATGGAATCAACTTTAGTTACGAGCCAATGATGAACCTGGATGGTAAAGAAATTAGACCAGATTTTGTAATTGACGATGGAAAAGGAAATACAATTATCTTAGAACATTTTGGACTTGACACCGATGACTATAAAGCAAGAAGAGAGTCAAAAGAGAAGGCATTAAAGAAACTATGTGCCGCTGACAATTCTTTTTTCTTTATAGTTACTGAAGAAGAGGACATTTACAATCTTAAGGACAGACTAGGAAAAAAATTTAATGATACACCAATAAAAAAAGTGATGTGGAAATAAACAACTGCTAATGTGTAAATATGAAACATTTCAAAATATTGATAGTGATAGTCTACTGTCCTATTTTGACTTTAGATTTTATCTGGAAACAGAATTTAAATATGTTTAAATTCATTGTGAATCCATATGCTTCCAGCTTGAAATATTAAGAATAATTGATAAATAATGGGACTTTTTCAAAATTCAGTAATAAATAAGTATCTCAAGCCCTTAGATAAAAAAGCTCTTCAGGTTGCCTATGGCAGATTTAAGAATCATTTCCACAATCCGATCATTCAGGAAAATATTCGTGCCAGTAAAGAAGAACAATATCAAGGTGAATTCCTTATTGACCTGTTCGTTAACATTCTGGGCTATACAAAAAACCCAACCCCAGGATTCAACCTTACGACAGAATATAAAAACGTAAAGGATAGTAAGAAGGCTGATGGTGCTATAATTCTCAAGGATACTGTAAAAGCTGTTATTGAACTTAAAGGAACCGATACAACTGACTTAGGCAAAATTGAAAATCAAGCGTTCGGTTACAAAAACAATCAACCGGAATGTCTGTACGTCATCATTTCCAATTTTGAGAAGTTAAGGTTTTATATCGATAATGCCATTGAGCACATAGAATTCAATTTGTTCACCCTTACTTATGAGGAATTTGAATTGCTCTTTTTGTGCTTAGGGTATGAGAACATTGAAAAAGATATCCCTAAAAAAATCAAGGAGGAATCTCTTAGCCAGGAAGATCAGATCACAAAGCAACTGTATAATGATTATTCCTTATTTAAAAGAGAATTGCATCAAAACCTCGTTGCTCTAAATCCTCAATTCGATCCACTGACTCTGTTTAAGAAATCACAGAAGTTATTAGACCGGTTCTTGTTCTTGTTTTTTGCAGAAGACAGGTTTTTATTGCCACCAAATTCAGTACGTTTAATTCTTGATGATTGGAGAACTTTACAAGACCGTGATGTTGAAATACCTTTATATGACCGGTTTAAAAAGTACTTTGAATATCTTAATACTGGCTTTAAAGGGAAACGTTATGATGTATTTGCTTATAATGGTGGTTTATTCAAACCGGATGAAACATTAGATACTATAAAAATTGAAGATGAACTACTTTTTAAACATACACTAAAACTATCTGATTACGACTTTGCAAGTGAAGTAGATGTCAATATTTTAGGCCATATATTCGAAAACTCACTAAATGAATTAGAAGAAATAAAAGCGCAATTAGAAGGAAATGAAATAGACAAAACCAAATCTAAAAGGAAAAAGGATGGCGTTTTCTATACTCCAAAATACATTACAAAGTACATTGTAGATAGCACCATTGGCAAACTATGTAATGAAAAAAAGACTGAACTTCAAATAGTCGAAGAAGACTATTCGACAGATAAAAAACGGCAGAAGAAAACCACGCAAGCCTTAGCGGAGAAACTTACGGAATATAAAAACTGGCTATTACAAATTACGATATGCGATCCGGCTTGCGGTTCCGGAGCATTTTTAAATCAGGCGTTAAATTTCCTGATTGCTGAACATCGCTATATTGATGAGCTGCAAGCCAAGCTCTTTGGTGATTCGATGGTGTTGAGTGATATAGAAAAAAGCATTCTTGAAAATAATTTATTTGGTGTCGATTTAAACGAAGAAAGTGTTGAAATCGCAAAACTCTCGTTATGGTTGCGGACTGCTCAACTCAACCGAAAATTAAATGATCTAAACAATAACATTAAATGCGGGAACTCTTTAATAGAAGACTCTGAAGTAGCCGGAGACAAAGCATTTAATTGGCAAGATTCTTTCCCAAAGATTTTTGAAAAAGGTGGATTTGATGTGGTTATTGGAAATCCACCTTATACTTATAGAAACGCTATTTCAGAATTAGAAAAAGAATATTTTAAAAAGAATTATCTGTCAAATGAAGGGAATTTTGATTTGTATAAATTTTTTATAGAAAAACTCACTAGTTTAAATGCAACTAACGGTTATTCGAGTTTAATTGTTCCAAATACTTTTTTAAGTGCATTAACATATAAAAAATTAAGAGAAATGTAACTAATCAGTTTTAAAAAAGTAATCGTTATTAACAATTTTACTGTTGAAATAACAGTCTTTGTATTTGATCATATTAATAGTTTTTCAAATCCAGCTGATACTAACAGAAAGGGGTTATAACC
>Ga0247841_10012679_pt1 | contig 10934 bp, 10 predicted proteins | sample LaCruzMarch2015__2_FD_192410 | JGI IMG/M metagenome (GOLD analysis project Ga0247841, IMG submission 192410) | Freshwater microbial communities from meromictic Lake La Cruz, Castile-La Mancha, Spain - LaCruzMarch2015_18m | ecosystem: Environmental > Aquatic > Freshwater > Lake | place: Spain...
TCGCCACAGCCGCAGCCATCGGTTCACCCCGGGTGAACCCCGGGGACGGGTCCAGCCAGTCTGGGAGCCGGGGGTTCATGACTTCTCCGCCGTAAGGAAGGCCGTCAGCGGACTGGTCCCGACAGCCGCATCGCCGCGGGGCATGATGCCCGCGAGACGCGCCGCCCGGCCGGCCGCTACCGCCTGGGCAAAAGCCGCCGCCATGGCTACCGGGTTGCCGGCCGCCGCCACCGCACTGTTCACCAGCACCGCCGCACACCCCAGTTCCATGGCCGCCGCCGCCTCCGCGGGCGAGCGCAGCCCGGCATCGACGATCACCGGAATGCGCGCATCGCGTATGATCAACCGCAGCAGTTCCGCCGTGGCCAGGCCGTGACCGCTGCCGATCGCCGAGCCCAGCGGCATGACCGACGCACAGCCGACGTCCTCGAGACGCTTGGCCAGGACCGGGTCGGCCGGCATGTAAGGCATGACCACAAAACCTTCCGCGACGAGGATCTTGGCCGCCTCGTACGTCTCGATCGCATCGGGCATCAGATGCTGCGGGTTCGGGTGAATCTCGACTTTCACGAATGCACTGCCGCTCAACTCGCGTCCTATCTGCGCCGCCTTGACGGCCTCACGCGCCGTGCGTGCCCCAGACGTGTTGGGCATCAGCGTGACCCCCGGCAACTGCCGCAGCGCGCCCACCAAGTCTTCATCGCGTCCGCCGCGGCTGATGCGGCGCAACGCCACGGTGACGAGTTGCGCACCCGCGGCGCGCACGGCCCGCACCATCGTTTCCGCGTCGGCGAACTTGCCGGTGCCCATCAGCAGCCGCGAGGAAAAGCGATACGCGCCGACTGCCCATTCGTCCTGCCCCACAGCCTGACTGTTCGTCTGCATGGCCATCACCTCCGAGTTTCCGCCGCTGCTTTGCCGATCGTCTCATAGTGCTCTTGAGAACGTGCCCATCGGGTACTCGCCGGTGGGGTACGGGGAGGGGCGCGAACGGCCCCTCCCCGATGGACTGTCTGGTTCAGCCGCCGCCGGCGAACGCGAGGATTTCGACGCGATCACCTTCGCCCAGTTTCCGGGTCGGGCGTGCGGCGGCGGCAACCACCTCGTCATTGACCAGGACGGCGACGCACTCGGGGTTCGCCCCGAGTTCGCGCAACAGTCCCAGCAGGCTGTCACCCTCCTTCAGTTCGTACGGTTCGGCATTGACGATCAATTGCATGCCCCATGCCTCCTGGCAGGCTGTCGGACTCACCTCTGTGGTATGCTTGGATCGGTTGACGACAGGCTGCTAGAAACAGAAAACGCGCCCGGTGTCGGCCGGACGCGTTCTTCGCGAATCACTCCCTGCGCCGGCATTATCCGGATCAGGTTCAGCGGGTATGATCTCAGCCCTGCCCTTGCGGGAAAAGCACCCCGGTAAACACTGTTCTCAATGGTGTAGGATACTGGGGCAAGCGTTCTCTGTCAAGCCCCTGCTGATGCACGTGGAATCAGTGCTGATGCACCAGGCCGGTACTGTTGTGCAGCGACACACCGCGAAGTCTGACGGGGCGGTCGGCTTCCGTAATCTCAATAACCACCTTGTTGCAGGCGACCAGGGGGAACCGGCAGATGGCCTTGTGCCCGATATTCCGCCCTTCATAGAGCGTAATCAGTCGACCGCTTATGCCTGTCTGGATATGAATGGCGAACCGCCGCACCGCCTCGCCCTGGCTCAGCTCCTCTTGGATGACGACATGGTCAAGGTAAAAGGGGGCCTTGCTGACGTACTCCCAGCCGGTCTCGGTCGCTTTGCCGTCCGCCATCGCCGCCAGCGGACTGCCAAAGCGCCGGCGGACCTCATTGCCAAAGGCAAGCACGGCCTCGCGGTCGGCATTGGGCAGCAGACCGCGACGATCCGGGCCGATGTTAATGAGCAGGTTGGCGCCGCGTCCGACGGACAGGTAGTACAATCCCATCAGTTCCGCAGTCGGCTTCACGGTATGAACATCGGCCTCCTCGAAAAACCAGTTGTGCCAGCGCAGCATGCAGTCGCATTCCGGGGGAAGCCAGAGCGGGCGTTCGGCGAGTTTCGTGTCGCCGCCGGTATTGACCGAGAAGCGGGATCCCATCGCGGTGTTCCAATTGGGCAAATTGGCGACACCTGCCTCGTTTCCGACCCAGCGGAAGTCGGGGTCGCCCATATTGAAAATGAGTAGATTGGGCTGCATGCGGCGTATTGCGGAAACGATCCGTGGCCAGTCGTAGGTGTGATTTTCCGATCCGCAGCCATCGAACCACAGGATATCGATTGCACCATAGTTCGTCAGCAGTTCCGTGATTTGGCTGAGAAAGTGTTCGTCGTAGCCCTTTTCATCCTTGAACTTGGCGTTGCCCCATTCCGCCGGGGAGTAGTAGAGGCCGATCTTCAGGTCGTGCCGGCGACAGGCGTCGGTGAACTCGCGGACGACATCGCCCCGACCTTCCTTCCACGGCGTCTGGGCCACACTGAAGGTTGAATGCTTGGAGGGCCAGTTGGCGAAGCCGTCGTGGTGTTTGCAGACGAGCACCGCGTAGCGCATGCCGGCGCGCTTGACCGAGACGATCCAGTCGTCGCAGTTCAACCCGGCGGGACGAAACCCATCCGGCGGCATCGGCTTGCCGTCCCAGTCCCGGTGCCCTTCGTAGAACGTACGGATCCCGAAGTGGAAAAAGGCGCCCATCTCCCAGTCCTGGTATTCGAGTTGCCGCGGCGTGGGCACGGCGGATGGCAGGTGAGTCTGATCTGTATGTTGGCTGTTCATCGGGGTCCTTCTTTCTTGATCTTTATACAACGAAACACGCTCGGGGCGAGAGGGATGCCTCTGCGGGACCACCGGCCTCGCAACCTGGCACGCCCGCGCTCTTCGCAAACCAGAGCACGTGGCCATCGGCCACCGTGCAGAGGGTATCGGGAGAGGGCACGATGCCATCTCCCGGCCATTTGTGCCTACACGCTCTCCGGCGCCAGGCGGCTGAGGCGGCACGCCTCGGCGATGCCGCCAGCAAAGGGACGGAGCCGGACGCGGAAGGTGATGGGTTCCGGTTGCAGCAGGTATTCTTTCAGCGGCTGCGGGCCGCAACTGTTACTGCCCAGCCCGCCGTGCCGGTAATCCAGGTTCAGCACGGTCTCGTCGCGCCAGCGAATCTCGTGGGTATGCTTGGCCTTGGCGAAATCCTCCGCCGCGGCGCGGTGGGCGCTGACCTCGAACAGCGGCAGGCCGCAGGCCAGCAGTCCGAGCCCGCGAATATCGGTCACCGCGGCCCAGCGGACGTCGCTCTTATTGCCGTTTTCCTGCGGCTTGACATAAGGCACGTACTGTTCCTGGACCGTGCCGGAGTAGACGCCGACGAAGGCGCTTTCCTTCCGGTCGATGTAACTCTCGTGCGGCCCGCGGCCGTACCAGGCGAAACGATCGAGTCCGGAGTTCAGGCAGAGGCGCGCGCCGAGGCGCGGCAGCGGCGGCAGCCCCTCGCGCAGCGGCGTGACGCTCAGTGCGAGGAGCACCTCACCCGAGCCGGACACCGTGTAAGTCCACTCGCAGCGGAAACAGGGCGGCAGGCAATCCGCTCCATGGACTGTGCTGACCCGGATCACGGCCGGCCCCGTCTTGCTCTTCGTGACCTCGATTCCGGCAAGGCGCCGGCGCAGGCGATCATACCCGACCTTGCGCCACTCGTTTGCCATGTGCACATCGTTGTCGGTCGGCGCGCGCCAGAGCTGGAACTGCGGCCCGGCGGTCAGCAGGGACGCGCCGTTGAACAGCCAGCGGCTGAAGGTGCCGGCGTGTTTGTCGAACAGCAGCTCGAACCCCTCGCCGGTAAAGCGGAGCACGCCGTCCGTCTCCTGCAGCGCCAGTTTCGGCATGACCGCCGTCCGCACGCCCGGTACGACCGCGGTCTTGACCGGCAGCAGGAACTGGCTCCGTGCGACTTCGTACCCCGCCGGGAGCAGCGGCGCCGGGGTCGCGAGTTTGAAGCGGAAGTCGAGCCAGTATTCCTTGCCGGGTTCCCCCGCCGGCAGCCTATAGGGCACTTTCATGGCCGCCTCGCCGCGGGCCGGGATGTCGGCAATTTCCAGCCGGCCGGCCTGCATGACGGCACCGTCGCAACTCACACTCCATTCGCCGCAGAGGTGCGCCAGCGAACGGAAATCGTAACGGTTGCGGAGCGTCACCCGCCCCTTGGCGAGATCCACCGGCAGCACCTTGACCGGCTGCAGGACCGTCTTGTACTCGATCAGGCCGGAGTGCGGCGTCCGGTCCGGAAAATTCAGGGCGTCGACGCAGAAGTTGCCGTCGTTCGGGAAATCGCCGAAATCGCCGCCGTAGGCAAAGTATTCCTGCCCCTGCTCCGTGCGCTGCCGGATGCCGTGGTCGAGCCATTCCCAGATGCAGCCGCCGATGAGGCGCGGGTGCGCCCAGATGGCATCCCAGTATTCCTTGAGATTGCCGGGACCGTTGCCCATGGCGTGGGCGTATTCGCACATGAAGAACGGCCGCCGGTCGTCGGTGCGCTTGCCCTGCTCGACGAGGCGGTCTACGTGCGGGTACATGGTGCTGACGATGTCCACCATCGGCGACTCACCGGCACCCTCGTAGTGGATGAAGCGGGTCGGGTCCGCCCGGCGGATCCAGGCGGCCATGGCATCATGGTTCCGGCCGTAGCCGGACTCGTTGCCCAGCGACCAGATGATGACGGCCGGGTGGTTCTTGTCGCGCCCGACCATGCGCTCGGCACGGTCCACATAGGCCGCTTCCCAGGCGGGATCGGCGGAAAGCTGCGACACCGTCTCTTTCCAGTCCGGAATGCCCATGCCGTGCGTCTCGAGGTCCGTTTCATCCACCAGAAAGATGCCGTACCGGTCGCAGAGATCATACCAGCGCGGATCGTCCGGGTAGTGCGAAGTCCGCACCGCGTTGATGTTGTGCTGCTTCATCAGGGTCACGTCGCGGAGCATGGACTCGAAGGGAACCACGTGCCCCAGGTCCGGATGAAACTCGTGGCGGTTGACGCCGCGGATCTTGATCTGGCGGCCGTTGACGAAAAGCTGCTGGTCGCGAATCTCGACCTGGCGGAAGCCGACGTTGAAGGCTTCGGCTTCGAGGGTGTTCCCCTTCACATCCGCCAGCGTGATCAGTAACCGGTACAGGTTCGGTTCCTCCGCGTTCCATAGCTTGGGCGCCCGGACCGGCATCTCGAAGGTCACCGTTTTCTCCGCACGGGCGGCCACGGTTCCCAGCCGCTTCTTCTCCAGGCGGCCGACTTCGGCGCCGGCGGCATCGAAGAGCGTGATCCTGAGCGCCGCCGCCGGGCCAAGTCCGGTTCGGTAGTTGCGGATCCGCGTCTGCACCTCGAGCACGGCCTGGCGATAGCCGGCCTCGAGCCGGGTGCGGATGCAAACATCGCGCACGTGGGTCGCCGGCGTCGCCATGAGGTGGACATCGCGGAAAATCCCGCTCAGCCGCCACATGTCCTGGTCCTCGAGATAGCTGCCATCGGACCACTTGAACACCTGCACGACCAGCAGGTTGCGCCCGGGATGCAGCAGCCGGGTGACATTGAACTCGGACGGCATGTGCGCCACCTTGCTGAAGCCAACCGCCTTGCCATTAACCCAGACATGAAACGCCGAGTCCACGCCGTCGAAGTTCAGGAAGACTTGCTGCCCGGCCCAGTCCACCGGCAGCTCGAACTCGCGCCGGTACAGCCCCACGGGATTCTCCGTCGGCACGTGCGGCGGATCTTTCGGGAAGGGGTAGTTCACGTTGGTGTACTGCGGGTGATCGTAGCCGTGCATCTGCCAGTTCGACGGCACCGGCAGGCTGTCCCAGTCGCCGGCGAAATCAGCCTTTTCAAAACCGGCGGGCACAGCGGCGGGCGAGACACAGTAGTGGAACTGCCAGGTGCCGTTGAGGTTAAGGATCCAGGGCGAACTCTCCTTCGTTCCCGCCAGCGCCGCCGCCGCATCCGGGAACGGCACGAGTGTGCAGCGGGCCGGTTCGCGGTTGCGGTGCAGGAGTTGCGGGTTTTCCCAGTCGTTGAGCATGGCCGTATTTCTCCGGGTGTGGCGAACGAGGAACGGAAAACGTGAGCGGAACTGTAGCACGCAGGAGGGAGACTGTCGCGCTCATTCTGGCGCGGCCGCCGAGGACGTTCGATTTATCTCTGCGCGAACCGGCGGGCTCCCGTTCGCTGCATCAGCTGGTTCGGTGCCCCAGCCCCATTCCTCTGTCCGATCGAGGGTCTTGGTGTCCTCCCGGTTTTCGGTCAAGCCAAATGGAAACCAATACTCAATCTTGGGTCCCACGATCAGTCCGCATCGACCCATGCCGAAGCTGGTCAGACGATGCAGGTTCCAGAGCGTGTAGCCGAATCCTTTATAGTGAATGGAGCCGCCATCCGATGGCGGTGCAGCGCGGCGCGAAAACCGTGGCTCAGACTTGTTCTGTAGCGCGGCAAAATCCGCCCGCCCAAGCCACCATGGCAACACTTGGAGAAGCGCCAAGGCCACAACCAGGCCAATGGAGAGGTAAACGAGCCGTTTATGTCGCATGGATGTCGTCCCTCACCCAGCTCTTCAATGAACAGACTCTGTCCTTGCCGGAATCAGCCGCGTGGACATATAGAAGACTCGGCAGGAGTTGGCGCCGATTATTCAGTCCATATATCCAAGGCGTTCCCATAAGCGCTAACGTAACGAACGTGGGGCAAAGGAGACGACCCGAACGTCCAACATCGAACGCCCAACGTCGAAGACCGAATCGCGGAGCGCACGGCACTCAACGGCGCTTCTCGGCGGTAGTGACGTTGAGCCATGGTTAGCCGATCTCCCATTCGAAGTTGGGCGTTCGATGTTCGGTGTTGGATGTTCTCGATCAATAGATGCAGGCATCAAGAATGGACAGTACCTCCGCCAGCAACGCAGCGGAGCCTTGTTCAATGGGGCGAGCCGCGCGTGAGCGGAAGTCTACCGACTTGACCTGCTCCACCATGATGAAGCCCGTCAGTCTACTGCCCGCCGGGATCGGCACGTGGAAGGGAAAACCCCGGTCGGTGTTGGTCACCGGACACACAAAGGCCAAGCCCGTGGTGCGGTTGAACAGATCCTTGCTCACGACGAAGGCAGGTCGCCGCCCGCGCTGCTCATGACCCGATTGCGGATCGAAGGTCAGGGCCACGAAGTCGCCCTGCTTGGGCACATAGTCCGCCATTTACCAGGCCTCCTTACCGACGGGCTTGCCCCAGTCAACTTTCTCGGCCTGATAGTCCGCGGGAATCTGGGACACCAAGTCCTCAAGACGGTGTTTCCCCCGCCTGCTCCGCGCCGGCGCCACCAGGATTACACCGTCACGGACGACCACATCCACCTTGTCCCCGACCCCAATGTGCGCATCCTGCAGGACGCCCCTGGCGAGGCGCAGTCCCTGGCTGTTGCCCCATTTCTGGACCGTCGTAAGCATGGCTCCAACTCCTTGTGGATATCCAGAGTATAGCCACTCCGGCCCGGTCTGTCAACGCCTGTCGCCGATCAAGGATACGATCCATCTGGCCCGCCTTGTTCATGACCGGGCGCGTTTCTTCGCCTTCCCGCTTCTGCCCCGCCCGCCACGCAAGGCGTGGACACAGTACGCATTCAGGCTTTCCCCCACGCGCAGCGCCTCAACCGCGAGTTCCCTGTGCAATTCCTTGCCCGTGCGCAGCAGAAACTTGCCCGAGTGCTCCCGGCCGGCGGTTGGCGCGGGGAGCGGTTCGCCATCTTCCTCGTAGATACAAACCCATTCCTCTCGGGAGACAATGGCCGGCGACGGCCCCCTTGCCTCACCTCGGCGCGCCTTTGACCGCGTACTCGCCGAGCAGACGGACATAGACGCGGTACTGCGCGAGTGAAACGTCCGGCGGCGTCTGATGGTCCACGCAGGGAAGGAAGCCGCCTTGCCGCATCACCGGCAGGAGGCGCTCGAACTCGGCACGCATCGCGGCTTCCCCCGAGGACATGACGGTCTTGTCGAAGGCGCCGATCATCAGCCAGCGCGGATGCCGGCGGCGGATCTCGGCGACGTCGATCCCGGCCCGGCGTTCGAGCGGCAGGATGCCTTCGATCCCGACCGACTGGAACCACGGGATGACCGTGGTGACGTCGCCATCGGAATCGACAATGGCGCGGATGCCGCGCTTTTTCAATTCGGGGATGATGCGCCGGTAGTACGGCGCCAGGAACTCGTCGAAGCACTCTTTCGACAGCATCGGGCCGTGGTTGTAGGAGAGGTCCTCGGCAAAAGTGATGAACTCCGGCGTCGAGATCCGGCAGAGCTGTTCGAGCGCCAGCAGGTGGTATTCGACCAAGTCCGCGTTGATCCGATGCATCAGCTCCGGGTGGTCATAAAAGGCGTAGAGGTGCGGCTCGATTCCCAGGAGCGTCCGCGGAAACCAGAAGAAACCCTCGAGCGTACCCCAGAAGATGAACTCGCCCCGGGCATGGGCCTCACTCCAGCCGGTGAAAGCGTCCAGGTTCAGCGCCGGCTTCGGAAACAGGTGCTTGCGTTTGAATTCCTCGTAGGCCGGCAAGCTGAGGTCGGGCAGGATACCGGCGCCATGCCGGGCCGGTGCCGGGCAACCGGGGGCATGCGCCCCGATCCAGAGCTGGCGGTGCGGATCGAGGCCGAGAAAAGCAAACTTGTCGCCGTTCTCCGGCAGCCCTTCGCCGTGCCAGCGGTCCAGGGTCTGATCCCACCAGCTCGCCCACTCGATCACCGGGAGGCGGTCGACCGGCCGGGAATTCATCAGTGCCTGAAAGCGCTCACGGTGGTTCATCTGACGTCGCGTTCCCTCGGTGGAGCCTTTAGTGTGTGCGGAAAGGCAACATAGCCCGAGGCTGGCTTTCGGCAATCGTCGGGGGAAACCCTTGGCGTTGCGGTTTTCGCAGCGCAGCACGGAGGCTGCTCCTACATATTCCCCACCGTGGCCTCGTGGCGACGATGCGTTTCCGAACGCCCCCAATGGAGGAGCCGCCTCTGCGCGGCGATTCCTGACTGGTCAATCGCGACGCGGGTGCGGGTCCACTGATTCACGTCATATAGTAAACAAATGTTGTGTCACGCCCTATCCTGAAGATTTCACTCCGGCAATCGTCTTCACTGTGGAAAAACCCATAGACACAAACGAGGCTGTTATGGAGAACCGGAAGGCGCCGCCCGGTTCACTGAACGGACCGCTAAGTGAATCGGTTTTGGAGGCCTTGGTGAGCCAGCACCAGACAGCATTACTCCGTTACGCCACGCGCTTTCTGAACAGCGCGGCGGCCGCGCAGGATGTTGTCCAGGAGGTCTTCATCAAGCTTGCCCGGGACTGGACGCCGCAAGCCTGCCCGGTCGAGCGCCTGGGTTTCTGGCTATATCGTCTGGCGCATAACGCGGCGATCGATCATATCCGGCACGAGAGCCGCCTGCGCAGGCTGCACCAGGAACACGTCGAGATGCAGGCCGCCGACCATGGCGGCAACAGTCCGCTCGATGACGACGGGAAACGCAACATGGTGCTCGCCAACCTGAACAAACTGGACCCGGCGGAGCGGCAGATCCTGATCCTGCGCTTGCAGCAGGGACTCTCGTATCGCGACATCAGCCTGATCACGCGCCGGACCCAAGGCAACGTCGGCTGCATCCTGCATCACGCGGTGAAGAAAATGTCCCAAACCCTGAAGAATCAGGGGGTGATCTAACATGACAAAACAAACCTCATGCCAGCGCCTCGAAGAACGGCTGACCTCCTACCTGCTGGGCGACCTCCCCGCAGCGGAGGCGGCCGAAGTCAAGGCCCACCTGGCCATCTGCCCGGTCTGCCAGGCTACCGTGCGTGACCTCGAGCCGACCCTGGCACTCCTGCGCGGCACGCTTGCCGCGGAGGCCGCAAGCGCCGCAACCCCGGCGCCGCTGCTCGAACCGGCACGCCTCCAGGCGATCCGTGACGCGCACCGCCAGCCGCGCCGGCCCCGCTTTCGCCTGCTGCATGCCTTCCGGCGCAGCTTTGGAATCGAGGAGCCGGATGCCCTGACACTCCGGCGTTTCGGTCTCGTCCTTCTCAAGACCGCGGCGATTCTGGTCGTCTTGTTCGGTATTCTGTTTCTGTTGCTGCCTTCGGTCCGGACGTCCAGGCAGGTGGCGCGTCTTGGCAGCGGCGAGATCGCCGTTACGATGACCGAGAAGTCCATGCCGGATGTGGCCTTGCACGCGTTGGCCGCCTCGCCCCCAGCGCCCGTGCTTTCTGCCGGGGGCACATTTGCCGAGCACGGCAACGGCCGGCGCGCCAACGCTGACGGTTGGGCGGACACGGCAGACAAGCGCAGCGCCCCGACGGCAAAACCTTCGACGGTTGCCGCGCCGCCAGCGCGGAAAGGCAAAGTCGCAAGCTTCGACAAGCTTGCGTGGGGCGAGGAAGTCGCCGGGCTGCCTGTCAGCGAATCCAGGGCGCCAGCGGCTGAGGGGCTGGCCTTCGGCCGTGACGGCAAGAAAGGCGCACTCGGGGCTGTGAACATCGCTGGAAACGCGAAGACCGCACTGGAAAAACACGACAGTGACTCCCTGGAGGAGTACAACGAAACCGGCGGGGGCGGTGCAGGCGGCGGCGGAGAACGTGAGCGCCGCAGCCGCGGCGATGCGAACGCCATTGCTGAGGCGGTCCGGATTACGAAAGACTACCCGAAAAGCCCGGAAGCGATTCGCGCGCGCCAGTTGCTGAGAGATTACGCCGGCGGCGCTGCCGACGAGGCACGGTTGGCAGGCGGGAAACCGCCCGTTTCCGGCCCGGACGCAGCGGCTGCCGAGGGCAAGCCCGCGGACACCGCGCGTCGTCTCAAGCTGGGCAAGGATGGGGGCGCGGTCTCGCATTCGTACTTTGCGCGTGCCGGGGACGAGCCG
>Ga0247841_10012680_pt1 | contig 10933 bp, 14 predicted proteins | sample LaCruzMarch2015__2_FD_192410 | JGI IMG/M metagenome (GOLD analysis project Ga0247841, IMG submission 192410) | Freshwater microbial communities from meromictic Lake La Cruz, Castile-La Mancha, Spain - LaCruzMarch2015_18m | ecosystem: Environmental > Aquatic > Freshwater > Lake | place: Spain...
AGAATTCATCGGTTTGGTTCTGGACTATGATCCTAAGACCCAAAGGGCTACGGTTCAGGAACGAAATTACTTTGAAATTGGTGACGAAATCGAATTTTTCGGACCGAAATCCGAAAATCAACGGATGATCATTCGGGAAATGGGGGACGAAACCACCGATCATTTGGTGGCGGCCCGCCATGCTTTGCAGGTCGTAAAAATGAAAGTTGACTTTCCGGTTTCTTCCGGCGACATGATCCGAAAGCTTCCCCGAACCAAATGCTAAACTTGCAATCAAAAAAAATGATTGCATTTTTCGCTTTGGAAGCGTATAATAATCTTAAAAACAATAAGGAGGAATAACCATGAATGGTAAACATCAATTGACAGCTGAAGGACTTGAAAAATGCAAGCAAGAATTGGATTTTTTGAAAAACGCCGAACGCGGCCGAGTTATTGAATCCTTAAAAGAAGCTCGTGCTCAAGGGGATTTGTCAGAAAACGCTGATTATGATGCTGCTCGCGATGAACAAGCTCGCCTGGAAGCGCGAATCAAAGAATTGGAGAGCATCATCAAAAACGCGGTCGTCATTGACGAAAGCAAGGCGACGGCCTCCAATCTCGGAAAAGAGATCGTTTTGGAGTTTGAAGACAAAACCGTTGATGAGTTTTCTTTGGTCGGAAGTTTGGAAGCTGATCCGCTGAAAGGAAAGATTTCCAATGAATCGCCTTTAGGAGCCGCCATCCTCAATCACAAAGTCGGGGAAAAGATCCTGGTTAAAACCGAAACTGGTAACGAGTTTTACGTTATAATTAAAAAAATTAGTTGAGGCCAATCATGAAATACGTTCCGTCACTAGATAAGAACTTTACTCCCCTGATTCTGAAACTCCATGATTTTCAAAAAAAAGTAAAAACGGAAGCTTCAAAACAACAAATCGTCATTTGCATTGAAAGAAATGACGGGTATAACCATATCTATAAGATCAATACTTTCAAAGATCATTCCGGTCACGACGAGGAAAACTATGGCATCCTCGAGAGAATCATCAAAACCCTGCTTTGGCTGGTTGGCGGCTTCAAGATCTACATTGCCGGCTCCAAAGCCATCTATGAACGCATTTTCGCGGATTACCAACCGGGAGGACGTCGGGAATTTGACGCCGATTTCCTGGCAAAAGCTTATGAAAATCCGTTTTCGGTTCATTTTGTAAAGCTTAACTCCATTCCGGCTTCCAAACCTCAAAGCATCATTTTTGATGCCAATGTCAATGGCTGCCGAATCGGATTCGACGCCGGCGGCAGCGACCGAAAGGTTTCCGCCGTCATCGATGGCGAAGCTGTTTACAGCGAAGAAGTAGCTTGGCTTCCAAAACTGAATTCCGATCCGCAATATCATTATGACGGGATTCTGGATTCCATGAAACGAGCGGCCTCTTATATGCCAAGAGTCGACGCCATTGGCGTTTCCTCGGCCGGCATCTATGTTGATAACCGGATTATGGCCGCTTCGCTGTTTTTGAAAGTTCCGAAAGCGGAATTTGATTTGCATGTTAAAAACATGTACATTGACATCGCCAAGAATAAATTCGGCGATGTTCCGCTGGTGGTTGCCAACGATGGCGATGTCTCGGCATTGGCGGGGGCCATTGAATTGAAAGACAATCAGATCCTCGGTTTGGCCATGGGAACTTCCGAAGCCGCCGGGTACGTTGACGAAAACGGCAATCTCAAAGGCTGGTTAAGCGAACTGGCATTTGTTCCCGTCGATTTCAATCCCAACAGCCTGGTTGACGAATGGAGCGGCGATTACGGCTGCGGCGTCAAATATTTCTCTCAGGATTCAGTCATCAAATTGGCAAAAGCGGGAGGAATTGTCTTTGACGAAAGTCTTTCGCTGGCGCAAAAACTTAAATTTGTTCAAAAGCTTAATGACGAGGGCAATCCGGTTGCCAATGAAATATTTGAAAACATTGGAATTTACTTGGGATATGCGATTGCCTATTACGCGGAATTCTATCAGATAAAACATGTGTTATTGCTCGGACGAGTTGTTTCCGGAAAAGGTGGGGATTCGATCTTGAGAGTCGCAAAAACCGTTTTGCATGACGAATTTCCAGAGTTAAAGTCGATTCAGCTTTCGATGCCGGACGAAATGAGCCGGCGCATCGGACAATCTTATGCGGCAGCTTGTCTTCCAATCATCAAATAAATAAATGCACCGATAATCCAGACCCCTCTGGCTTATCGGTTTTATTTTTCGTTGCGTCAAAGACCCGCTTGGATGAAGATATGATATAATTTATTTAAGGAAAATGTTTATGAAAGGATATCATATGTTACCAGAGAAAACTATTGCCCCGGTTTTTAGTCTTAAAGACCAAAATGGCAAAACCGTCAAATTATCGGACTTTTTGGGAAGAAAAGTCGTCGTTTATTTTTATCCGAAAGATCATACGCCCGGTTGCACCAGACAGGCTTGCGCGTTTCGCGACGCTTATGACGGCTTTAAACAGAAAGACAGCGTCGTCATCGGCATAAGCAAAGATTCCATGGAATCACACAAAAAATTCATCGCCGATTACCAATTGCCGTTCATTCTTCTGGCTGACCCGGACTTGGAAGCCATCAAGGCTTTCGGCGTTTGGGGGGAAAAGAACCTTTACGGGATCAAAAGCATGGGAGTAACCCGTTCCACTTTTGTCATCGATGAAAAAGGCATCATTGCGAAGGTCTTTCCGAAAGCCAACCCTGATACCAATGCCCAAGAAATACTTGAGTTTTTGAAATAACCATTCCCTTGGAAAGAGGAAATCTGTTTAGTTTTTCTAAATGGATTTTTTCTTTGTTTGGACTTATTCGGTGTTTTTTGATATAATCATAACCAGCGGAGGCCATATGCTCACTTTTATTTTCGGATTAAAGAAATTCGTCCCCAGCGATTGCTGCCTGAACGTTTACCAGATAAATTACCAACAAATGTTTGATCTCGGAAAGAGAGTTATTTTTTTTGACATTGACAATACTCTCATTCCTTATGACGAAGATCTGCCGACGGAGCCGCTTATGGAATTGTTCGTCAACATCAAAAAAATCGGATTTCAGATCATTTTCATGTCCAACAACCATGAAAAACGCGTCAAGGAATTCGCGGATGCGGCCGGTGAGCGCTTCGTGGCTAATTCATACAAACCCTTGAAGTGCGGCTACCGGAAAGCTATAAAAATGGCGGACTGTCCAAAAGAAGAGATCCTATCGATCGGAGATCAAATCCTGACCGATGTTCTGGGGTCAAGGCGCAGCGGCCTGGACATCATTTTAGTCCGAGCCTTAAAAAAGAAAAACGAAAAATGGTTTACCAAGATCAATCGCCGGACCGAGAGCCGGATCATTAATGAAATGCAAGACAAATATCCGGATGCATACGGAAAGATAAGGAAGATAATGGAATGAAAACTAGATGTGAAGGCTGTGGAGCCAAGATCCAGACCACCGATCCCACCCAAAAAGGGTATATCAAAAGCGAAGTCTATTTAAAAAACCCCGATAATTTTTATTGCGAGCGTTGTTTTAACCTTTTACATTACAATCGCAACACCGAAGTCGAGTACAGCGAAGCCGGCTTTTTAGACAACGTAAAGAAAATTGCGGCCAGCGGCAGTTTGGTCGTTCATGTTGTAGATATTTTTGATCTTGACGGCACGGTCATCAAGAAGATCAACGAATACTTCCCGAATAACCGGATTTTGTTGGTGGCCAACAAATTCGACTTATTCCTCAATTCCGTCAAAGTCACCAAAGTCCGAACCTACCTGAACGAATTTTTGAAAAACCAAAACATTCACGCCGAAAAAACCCTGATCATTTCCAGCTTGAAAGAAGAGGACATTGAACGGCTCTTAAAGAACATTTATGACATGCAAGACGGACAAGACGTTTATCTTTTCGGAATGACCAATACCGGAAAATCCTCCATCATCAATGGCATTAACCGTTTTTACAAAAAGGAGACCCGGATCGTGGTGAGCAATTCCATCAGCACCACTTTGGATTTCATCAAGATCGGCTTGCCAAACAACACTTTCATCATTGACTCGCCGGGAATCATCAATGATTTTCAGGTCACTTATTACCTTGATAAGGCTAATTTGAATCTGCTTACTCCCAAAACCTTCATCAAACCGGCGGCTTATCAGTTGAATCCGGAACAAGCCCTGTTCATCGGCGGCTTTGTCATCATAAAATTTCTAAAAGGAACCAGGTCCTCAATGATCGTCAACGTTCCCTCGGGAGTGGTCATTCACCGGACCAAATTGGAAAACGCCGATGCTTTTTATGCTGAACACAAAGATGACCTTCTGAAGATGCCGAATGAGAATGAACGCGCCAAAATGGGAAAAATGGTTTCTTCAAAATTTACCTTTTCGGAAGACAAAAAGGACCTAACCATCAGCGGCTTGGGATTTGTAGCTTTGGTGGGAAGCGGAGAAATCGAAGTTTTGAGTTTTGAAAAGATCAAAATCGGAATCCGCGAGGCCATTGTATGAAAGATTCCCTCGAAGATTACAAAAAAATACTTTGGAACAAGTTAAAAAAAAGCCAAAGTCCGCGGGCGGACTCTCGTTACCGTCATTCGCTCGGGGTCTTGAAAAAGGCTTTGGAGATCAAAAAGACTTTTAATCTTCCGGTCGATGAACACAAACTGTTGGTAGCGGCTTTGCTTCATGATTACGCCAAATTCACGACCAAGGAAGAATATGTCCAAATTATAAAAGAAAACAATTTAAACAAACAGCTTCTGGAAACCAGCCCCAAAATCTGGCATTCGATTTTGGGCGGTTATGTTGTCAAAAAAGAATTGGGAATCGACGATCCGGAGATCCTGGATGCCATTCGCGATCATACTTTGGGTGGAAACAACATGAGTTTGCTTTCCGAGATCATTTTTTTGGCCGATTATACCGATGAAACCCGTGAAGGCGAGTATTTTCGGGAAGCCAAAGCCCTTTCCAAAGTTAATTTTCACCAAGCCATCGCTTGCAAGATCCATCAGCGGATGATCAAAGAGCCCCAGTTCGTTACCGAAGAATTGAAAACCATGTATCAAAAATATCGGGAGGATTAATGGATTCGCTTAAAAATATCGCCACAATCATCAATTCAATGAAAGTCAAAGACGTTAAGATCTACCAAACCGGTCATTTGACCCCTTTCTACGATTACGCGATCGTCATGACCGCCCTCTCCGGACGGATGCTGGCTTCGGTCATAGATCACCTCCGCCAAGCTGAAGGCGATGGCCTGATCAACATCCGCGGCGTGGAAGGAAAGCAAAGCGGCACTTGGGTTTTGGCGGATCTGGGAGATGTGATCGTTCATGTCTTTACCGCCGAGGAACGGGAACGTTACGATTTGGATAAACTATGGAAAGACCTTCCCCAACCGGACCTCGCTGAATTGATCTAAAACCAAAAACAGAGTTTGCGCTCTGTTTTTTTTGGATTTTCTTAACAAACGAAGATTGGCATGTTATAATAATAAACATGTTGGAGGAAAAATATGAACTGCATATTCGGGATTGACATCGGCGGAACCGAGATCAAAATCGGGAAATTCTATCAGAAGCTTTTGGTTTTAAAGACCTCGATCAAAACCAATTTGTGCGATGGCGGAAGCCATATTCTTTCCGATATTTTTATAAAAATTGATGAGTTGACTTTAGGCGACACCGTGGAAGGCATCGGTATCGGCGTTCCGGGACCGGTCGTTGACGGCGTGGTCTTGGGGGCGCAAAACCTCAATTGGAAACGTCTTGAAGCTAAACGGATCCTCAAGGAACGTTATCCGAATTGCGAGATCGCCATCCTTAACGACGCCAACAGCGCCGCGCTTGGAGAAATGGATCAGGGCGGAGCCAAAAAATACCAGAATTTCGTATTCCTGACCATCGGGACCGGGATTGGCGGCGGGATCGTCATAAACGGCCAGCTTGTTGAAGGAGCAACCGGTTCCTCGGGTGAAATCGGCCACATCCGCGTGGCTTTTGAGAATGAACGGCTTTGCACTTGCGGGCTCTATGATTGCATCGAGCAATACGCCAGCGCCACCGGCATCGTCAAAACCGCTAATCAACTACGCGTTGGGCGAAATACCGTCCTGAACACCATGGAAGTGACTTCCAAGAACATTTTTGATCACGCGAAACTGGGGGATGAGGTTTGCCTGGAAGTAGTGGCCCAAATGATCGAAAAACTGGCGACCGCGACGGCGGCCATTGCGAACATCATCAACCCGGAAGCCATCCTGATTGGCGGCGGCGTAAGCAAGGCCGGGGAGTTCTTATTGACCAGATTGCAAAAACGATTCCGCGAACTGGCTTTCTATTCGGTCCGGGACACGAAATTTGGCCTGGCGGAACTCGGAAACGACGCCGGAATCTACGGCGATGGTTTTGCGGTTCGCAAAAAAATTTATGGAAGTTAAAACTTTTGTTTCCGACGTTCTTGATGCCAATTGCTATTTGCTTACCGACGGGATCAAAGCCATCGTCATTGATCCTTGCGTCAGTTACCAACGGGTCTTCAAAAACGAAAAAGCGATGCTCGCCGGAGTGATCATCACTCATGGGCACATCGATCACATTAATGAATTATCTTCCTATTTGTCCAAGGACAACATCAAAATTTATATGCACAAGCGATGCGAAGAAAAACTGACGGATTCGCATAAGAATTATTCCGCCTTTTTTGAAGAAAGATTGTCCTATGACATCAAGGATGAGCAAAAATGCCTGGTTCATGATCGTTCGGAGATCGAGGTTTTGAAAGAAAAACTGATGATCATCGAGACCCCGGGACATACCGATTGCTCAATTTGCGTTTTGACCGGAAACATGATGTTCAGCGGCGATACCCTTTTTAGGGATACGATTGGACGAACCGATCTTAATACCGGAAATACCTGCAGCATGCAGCTTTCGATCGAAAAACTTCGCAATCTCAAACTTGATTACCAAGTCTTTCCCGGGCACGGGGAACCTACCACTTTGAATTACGAAAAAGAACATAACCGATATTTCATTAGGAGAAAAAATGGCAAAAATAGTTAAAAAAGAACTTTTGAATTCCAGCGTGACTTTAATGGAAGTTGAAGCCCCGGAGATCTCCAAAAAAGCTTTGGCCGGACAGTTCGTCGTCTTGCGAGTCGATGACCACGGCGAACGGATCCCTTTGACGATCGCTGGCTCTGACCCCCAGAAAGGAACCGTCACCATCATTTTCCAAATCGTTGGTTTAACAACCAATAAACTGAACCGTTTGGAAAAAGGCGATGAGATCCTTGACTTTGTTGGCCCGCTCGGGAAACCGACGCAAATTGCCGGTCTAAAAAGAGCTTGTGTGGTCGCCGGCGGAGTTGGGACGGCCATTTGCTATCCCATCGCCAAAGCTTTGCATCAACAGGGAACGGAAGTTGACATCATCATTGGGTTTCGAAACAAGGATTTGATCATTCTGGAAAAAGAATTCCGAAGCCTAAGTTCGCATACTTATTTCACCACCGACGACGGATCGTACGAAAGAAAAGGTTTGGTTACTGAAGTTTTAAAAGAATTATTAGATCAGGGCATTCGTTATGACGAAGTTTTTGCCATCGGCCCCTTGCCAATGATGAAGTATACCAGTTTATTAACCAAAGAATATGATCAAAAGACGACGGTGAGCATGAATCCGATCATGATTGACGGAACTGGAATGTGCGGATGCTGTCGTTTGACCGTCAATGGAAAAACGAAATTTGCTTGCGTGGACGGCCCGGATTTTGATGGCTTTGCCATAGATTACGATGAAGCGATCGCCCGGGTCCGGATGTACCAAAACGAAGAACGCGAAGCCAATTGCCGGCTGGTGAACAAAAATGAATAAAAAAACGCCAATGAGCATTCAAGATGCGGTCAAAAGAATATCCAATTTTGAAGAAGTGGCCTTGGGTTATACCGAAAGCGAAGCGCTTTTGGAAGCGTCCCGCTGCTTGAATTGTAAAAACGCCCCTTGTATCAAGGGTTGCCCCGTCAGCATCAACATCCCCGGATTTCTTAGCAAAATACGAAGTCAGGACATTAACGGCGCTTATCAGATCATTTCCGAAGCCAATTTGCTACCGGGAGTCTGCGGCCGGGTTTGTCCTCAGGAAACGCAATGCGAAGCCGTTTGTGTCCGCGGAATCAAAGGCGAAGCCGTGGCCATCGGTCGGTTGGAGCGTTTTACCGCCGATCATGTCACCAAAAAAAATCTGAGCTTTGCTAGTCAAACCAAAGGTAAAGTGGCCATTGTTGGCAGCGGGCCGGCGGGATTGGCTTGCAGCGGGGTTTTGGGGAGTTTGGGTTATGAAGTTGACGTCTTCGAAGCCATGCAAACTTCGGGCGGCGTTCTGATCTACGGAATCCCGGAGTTCCGGCTTCCGAAACGCATTGTTCGCGAAGAAATCGAAAATCTAAAGAAACTGGGAATCAAATTCCAAGTTGATACGGTGATCGGGAAGACCATGACCATTGATGATTTGTTTGAAAAGGGTTATGGCGCGGTCTTTATCGGAAGCGGAGCCGGACTTCCGAAATTCATGGACATCCCCGGCGAGAATCAAAACGGAGTTTATTCGGCCAATGAGTTTTTGACTAGAGTCAATCTGATGAAAGCCCATCAGGCGGATTATGACACCCCGCTGAAAAAAATGAAAAAAATCGCCGTGGTGGGCGGGGGAAACGTCGCCATGGATGCGGCGCGATGCGCCAAACGTCTTCAAGCGGAAGAAGTATACATCATTTATCGGCGCAGTTTCGAGGAAATGCCGGCTCGGGCCGAAGAAGTCGAACACGCCAAAGAAGAAGGAATCAATTTCCGGATATTAACAAATCCGGTCCGCGTCCTCGGCGACGAATCGCATAATGTAAAAGCCATCGAATGCGTGGAAATGGTCTTGGGAGAACCGGATGCGAGCGGCCGCCGAAGCCCAATCGTCAAACCGGATTCCAATTTCATTCTCGACGTCGATACCGTCATCATGGCGCTGGGGAATTTCCCCAATCCGCTTTTGGCGGGAGCCACTCCCGAGCTTAAAACCGACCGCCACGGTTGCCTGATCGTTGATGACAATCTAATGACGACCATTCCGGGAGTGTTCGCGGGGGGAGACATCGTCACCGGTGCCGCGACCGTCATTCTGGCGATGGGAGCCGGAAAACAAGCCGCTTTGGCCATTGATGCTTATTTGAATCAAAAAAAATAAATCTAGAAAGGGCTGGAAACTTTTCATGCACTTAATTGAAGACGAAATACTAGTCAACTGTCCAGTTCAAAAAACCTTTGGTTTTTTTATGGACTTGAAAAAAATAATCCAATCTTTTCCCGATGCCGAGCAATTGGAAAATGTCTCGGGGGGATTTGTTGGGACGGGAACAAATTTACTTTTCACTTTAAAAATTGACGGGAAACCCGTCAGCAGCATCATTACCATCAAAGAGTTCGATCCGGAAAAAAAGATATCGGTGGAAAATGACCGAATTGCCATTTTGGAGACTTACTCCTATGCCTTTGAATCCCTGGGAAGAAAAACGAAGATTTCGTTCAAAGGCGAAATCACTTTCCAAGCTTTCGATGAATTCGTTCAAAACCAAATTTCGGAAGAAATAATCAAAAGAGATCGGGAGCATCTGGGGCTGATCAAGCAGCTTCTCGAGATTCCCGTTTAACCCAAAGAAGTGCGTAATTTTCGCACTTCTTTTAAAAATATTTTGAAAAATTAGCAAACACGGCTTGACAGTGCTAATGAAAAGGTGTATAATATCCTTAGCATTCTGAGAAGCGGAGTGTTAAGGAGACGCTATGTTATCTGCCAGACAAACCATGGTTTTGAAAGCCATCGTTGAAGAATACGTAAAAACCAATGAACCGGTGGGATCCAAAACTTTGACGGATCGCCCGGAATTTTTGCTTAACGTTTCTCCCGCGACCATTCGCAATGATATGGCGGAACTGGAGCAACTGGGGTTGATCCTCAAGACCCATACTTCCAGCGGCCGGGTTCCTTCCGAAGAAGGATATCGGGTATACGTGCAAGCGATTCTTGATGAAAAAGATCATCAAATCGATTCATTCCCGCTGATAGACGAAATATTTGATCGCGACTTGATCAGCCGGGAACAGGCCATCAAAGAATCAATGGCTTTGGTTACCGAACTGACCAATTATGCGGCCGTGGTATTGGGAACGGCCAGTTATAATGCGAAGATCCGCAAAATCCAGTTTATTTCGCTTTCGGAACGCTTAGCGGTCGTCATGCTAATCACCGACCGTGGTTACGTGGAAAGCAAAAAAATCATTGTTCCGGAAAACATCAGTGTCCGCGATATTGAAAGAGTCATCGGTTTTTTGAATGAAATATTGTGCGATTGCCCGATTTCCAAAATCGACGAAACGCTCAAGAAACATCTCACCGATCAAAAACTCAATGCTTACTTTGAATACTACGATGATTTGATTTCCGTTCTGATCCGCATGTTTACGGAAATGGTCAAAGACAAATACTTTTTGTCCGGTCAAAGCAACATGCTCAGTCAACCGGAATTTCAAAACATTACCAAAGTCCGGGAGTTGCTTGAGGCCATCGAACACCAAGACATCATCAAAGCGGTCAGCGTCTCGCCGCGCGGAATAACCGTGCGGATCGGCCAGGAAAACCAAATTCAGGCCATGAAGGATTGCACGGTGATAACCGTTCCTTATGAAATTGAAAACGGAGAGTTCGGGGCAATTGCGGTCATCGGACCAACCCGAATGGAATACCAAAAAGTCATTCCGTTATTAAATTACATCGCAAAAAATATAAAGAAGGTAATATAAGAATATGAACAACCGTTATCGTGAAGAAGAAAAAAAAGAAAAAAAAGGGGATAATCCGA
>Ga0247841_10012682_pt1 | contig 10932 bp, 4 predicted proteins | sample LaCruzMarch2015__2_FD_192410 | JGI IMG/M metagenome (GOLD analysis project Ga0247841, IMG submission 192410) | Freshwater microbial communities from meromictic Lake La Cruz, Castile-La Mancha, Spain - LaCruzMarch2015_18m | ecosystem: Environmental > Aquatic > Freshwater > Lake | place: Spain...
TGCCTGCAGGGGTCCGAATCCTCTCTCCCTCATGTTACAAAATGGAAAAAATAAGCAAAACAAAAATAGAAGAAAGATTGAAGAAAAAGGTAAATCCTTATCTAGTTGAAACTATAATAAAATTAAAAAAAATAAATCCCTTGCTTGCAAAATTAATTTCTAGCCCGAAGAAAAAAGAAATTAAATTTAATTTAGATGAAATAAATAAAATGAGTGAAAATGGAGAGAGTTTAATTATCGCTGGAAAAATATTGGGTAGTGGAGATTTAGATAAAAAGGTAAAATTAATTGCATTGTCTGCTTCAAAACAGGCTTTAGATAAAATGAAAGCTAAAAAAATAGAATTCTCTACAATTTATGAAAACTTAAATGATTCAAAAAAATTAAATGAGTATAGGATATTAGAATGAAAAAAGTAATAATCGACGCAAAGGAAATAGCTGTTGGTAGACTTGGAAGTTATGCTGCAAAAGAATTATTGAAAGGTAATTCGGTTGTAGTAATAAATTCAGAAGAGGCGGTTATATCTGGGAACAAATTAGATATATTATACAAAATTAGAGTATTAAGAAATAAGGGTGGAAATTCTCAGAATGGCCCAAAGTTTAATAAATTGCCCCATAGATTTGTAAAAAGAATGATTAGAGGAATGTTACCTTGGGATAGAACAAAAGGCCAAGAAGCATATAAAAGACTAATTTGCCATATTGGAAATGGAGACTTAACTGCAGAAGAATTAAAACAAGTAGAAAAATTAGATTTTAAAAAACCAATGAAATATGTAACTATAAAGGAGATTGTTAAATTACTATGAACGATTTAGTTATTTCTGGAAAGAGAAAGACTGCGGTTGCAAAAGCAACTATTAAACCAGGTAATGGAAATGTTACAATAAATAAAAGACCAATAAACTTCTTTCCATTTATGCAACAGTTAGAAATAAATGAACCTCTTTTAATTGCAAAAGAGATTCTTGGGGAACCGACATATGATATTCAAATAAGAGTAACTGGTGGAGGAATAAATTCTAGAATAGAAGCAGCAAGACTTGCAATTGCTAGAGCAATTTTAAAATTCACAAAAGAAGATAAATTAAAATTAGCCTATGTTGCTTATGATAGAAATATTCTTGTAGCAGATACAAGAAGAAAAGAAGCCTATAAACCTGGCGATTCAAAAGCAAGAGCTCATAGACAAACTTCTTACAGATAATTTTTATTTGGGTTATTTAATTAGTGTATCTTATTTTGATTAAGAAATTGGGAGTTTCATCTTTTAATTAATAATATTACTAAAAAGAGTAAAATTATCTTCCGTTACTTGTTCCGTCTGTTTGTCTTTCTGAATGACCACACTTTTTACATTTAAGGATATAAATATTAGATTCATCCCCATACGGTGCCCCTAAGTCCGTTATATCTGCTTGATCATACCCACATTTACTACAAATGTGAGGAAATCCTTCTGAATTTTTATCTTCTTCTGCGATTCCTTCTCCTTTTTTTTCGTTCTTTTTTGATTTTTCAGAGATAATTATCTTTTTTTCTATAAATTTGTTTCTTCCGCAATTGCATAGTTCCCATAACTGCCCATCCTTTTCTTCTAAAGCAATTAGTTTATTGCATTCTCCACATATTCTTTGGTTTACCATAAAAAATAATTAAAAAACTTACTTTTAAGCTTATGCTCTAGATAAATATAGATTTTTAAACTTATAAATACCTAAATACTTAACAAAGCCCGATAAAAGGAGTTGAATTTGGTAAAAGAGAGATATTCTAAAAAAAATAAAGAGAAAAGAATGAGTTCTTTCGAATCTTTGGTTTATATTTTATTTTTTATAATTAAAATTCCTTATTATCTAATAAAAGCTTTTTATTATATTTTATTCTTTATCATTAAAACAATAAAAAGAATTTCCAGACTATTTCGGGTTGAAAAAGAATTAAAGAGGGTTGAGAGAACAAATGCAAAATATCAAAAATTAGAAATAGTTAAGAAGGAACAAGGAGATTTGAAAAAATGGGAGAATTCATTTTATTTAGCGGAAAGCAGGATAGGAATAATACTTGGCGCAAGAGGAAGTGGTAAAACTGCCATTGGAATAAAGCTAATGGAAAATGCATATACGAGTTCTGATAAAAAATGCTATGCAATTGGATTTCAAGAAAAAGAAATGCCTTCTTGGATTAAAGTAATTTCTAATATTCAAGAGATAGAAAATGATTCTTTAGTTCTAATTGATGAAGGGGGAGTTTTATTTAGTTCAAGGGGATCTATGACTGCAGCAAATAAGATGCTAAGTTCTTTAATTTTGGTATCTAGACATAAGAATATAAGTATTCTATTTATCTCTCAAAACTCTTCTAACCTTGATGTGAATATTATTCGGCAAGCCGATTTTCTTATCTTAAAACCTTCTTCTCTTTTACAAAAGGATTTTGAAAGAAAAATTATAAGTAAACTTTACGAAGACCTTGCTGGAGAGTTTTCAAAATTAAAGTCGGTCTTAGGATTAACTTATATTTATTCTGATGGATTTAGGGGTTTTGTTAAGAATTCGCTTCCTTCTTTTTGGAAAACCAGTATAAGTAAATCATTTAGATAAGTTACTGACTACTTCTTTCTGATCTACCAAATAAACTTAACCAAAATCCCCTACTCTTTAAAGCTTCCCCTGCATCCAAGAATGCAATCTTCTCTTCTACTTCAGACAATCTAGAAGAATAACTCTTTAACATTCCTTCATAAATTCTTGTTTCTATTTTTCCTTTTACTAAATATGAATCTTGTAATTTCTTAATTAATTCTGTCAATCTCTTTTGTTCTAGATTTAATGCAACTCTTTTACCTCTTATCTTCATTAAATTTGCTAAACTTGCTTCAATTCTAATTTTCTCTTCAATTGTTTCATTTAATCTTTGTTCGTATTGAGACATAGCAGCCCTATACTCTTCCATTGACATGGAATTGTTTTCAAAACACTCTCTTTGAACAACTCTCATTAATTCGAGTAATAATGTTTCTTCTTCTGAAAGAATTCTTAACTTTCTCTTGTACAACTTCCATCTAGCTAAAATTGTAGATGCACCTGCTAGAACCGAAACACCAAACAAAACAAAAGCTGATTTAATTGGATTCTGTTTTATTGTGTAGATTAAATTAAATTCTCCTTTTGTCTCCAATGCATAAGTTAGTTTAGCCTCTTCAAATCTTTTCAAAGCTAATTCAAATTCTCCTCTTTCAAATGCACTTTCAGCTAAAAATAATAATTTCTTTGTTTCTGTAACAGATATTCCTTCTTTCTGAACTTGTTCAATTTTCTCAGATAAGTCAATTAATATCTCTCTTGATTTTATTGCAGATTCGTACATTGATTTAATTGAAGCTGATAGTTCCTTTAACAAAGCAAAATCATTTGCTTCATATGCTTTATTAGATTTATCAATTAATTCTAAGATTTTTACTAAATTAAATGCATATGGTGCAAGTTGTATTTTACCTTCAGTGTTAACATAACTAGATTGATTTAATTTATCTAAGTAATTTCTAGAATCACTTAGTAACTTATCGGCTTCCTCTCTACTTAATTCAGTTATTCTTAGCTTTACATATTTTGTTTCAGTATAAGGGTTCTTAGAATTATTAAAAACAATTGAACCAGAGATAGTAAATACTAACGTATATTCCTTTAAATTAAAGTAAGATGGTGCATTTATCTTTACTTTTATATCTGTTTTTCCATAAGGTTCAATTTTATCAATCTCTATAGGAGAAATATCTAGATATTCAGAATTAACACCTGAAACAGATATCTTCAAGTTCTCTAAAGTTGAAGGATACTTATTTTTAATTTCTAAGTTGAATTCAGATTTACTTCCACGAGCTAATTCAAATGTTGCTTCTGTCTTAACACTGCTTCCTCCACCGCCTCCTCCACTTCCTCCACCGCCACCGCTAGAACCACCAGATACAACTGTTGTTGATTCATCACAATCTGGATCTTGCGCATGACCGCAAGAGGTTACACATATCCCATCGCTAGTATCGTAACATAAGAAAGTTATTGAAACTGAATCAGTAATATTTAGATTTCCGGTTGTATCTCTAATTAAATCATTTGATAAGTTATATCCTAAAGAGGTTAATGAAAAGTTTTTCACTCCTGCAGTCATTTCAGCTAGACTTGCAAAACTGATATTTATATTTCTATAATTTAATCCATTCTCAGTTATGTTTGTATAATTTTGAGTTTGATTTCCACTTGAAATTGTAAATTCTTCAGGTACAATCCAACTTGAAGTCACATTATAAGCTGTATTGTTTTCATTTACTGTTGCTGATCCCATTAAATTTCTTAAATATGCTTCTAGAGAAAATATTCCATCTGTTAGATAAACACTTGATGGATTTGATGTTATTTTCTGGTATAAATATGGTCCTGCTTGAGTTGTTATTAATGTTGCTGTTGTGTTTCTACTTAAAGTTGAAGATCTTAGGGAAATTTCGTTGGTTGTGATAATTGGATTCTCTTGCTTAACTTCAGAAGCATATGTCGCATTTATTTGTATTGTTTGATTTGATTTTGCAGAGACAGAATAGATTGAAGAAGGTTTATAGTAGATTCCATCAATATAAATTCTTCCTTCAGCTAAATCATGAGTTAATCTAAAATCCAAAGAACAATTTGCCGTGGCAAATTGTGGATCACCTGTATTGTTAATTGTTATATTTCCTATAAATTTATTTTGATTGTAACCTGCTGTTGCGCCTAAATCTGAAGTTGATGTCCAAGTGCAATCCCAAAAACTAGATAATGTATAATTATCAGAATAAGTTTTTGCTCCCACTGAGTCATTTGCAATAAATCTGTAGGTTATATTATCTTCGTAGCTTGGAAGTGTAATTGTTGTGTTATATAAGTTATTATAAATTCCTTTTGCAGTTAAATTTATGATTGTTTGGTTTTGCCAATCACTCGAAGAATTCTTCCACTGCAGATAAACATAGTCTAGATTATTATCAACATCCGTTACATTTATTGTTAGAGTTATGTTTGCATTAGGATCTAAATCATCTAAATTTGAAGGGAGATTATCAATAGAAACAAAACTTGGAGCAGTATTTCCATTTATTGTTCTTGTCTCAGTTGTATTTATGTTTCCTGCTAAATCTGAAACACGGATAAAATATCTTCCAACTAAACCAACAGATGGAGAAGTTTGGCTTACAATCAAATTAAAGTTCTGCATGTTTGTATCTTGAGAAGTTAGGTTAATTGTTGCATTTCCAAGCGTGTTTGTTAGGTTTATATTTTCAAAGTAACTTATCGTAAGATTATCTGCTTGAGCATAGTATTTGTTTATCTGCGAATTGTATAATTGTTTTATCTCATCTGCGCTTAATGATCTGTTGAAGATCATTACGTCGTCTATAGAACCAATAAAACTTGTCTCTCCGCCTCCTCCAGTCTGGGCAATATTTACTGAAATGGCGTTATTTAATGATTGGTTATAATTATTAAAACTTATAGAAGATATCTTTTCTCCATTCATAAATAATGAAATGTCATCAGAAAGATTTATGGAATAAAAAAAGTAATTAAATTTTCCATTTGTAAGATTCAAAAATGAGACTCCCTGATAACCTACATAATCATTTGAAGTAGTGCCGTCGTTAATCCTGAAAGATAATGCAGATGCTGGGAATCTATAATCTCCATATACTGCCCACCCAATGCTCCCCCCATTAGATGATGCTTTTTTACCTATTATTGGGAATACTCCAGAAGGGTTTTTATTTAACATCCAAAATCCAAGGCTAAACTCTCCAGATCCAAAATTAAGATTACTGCTATTTCTTGTGTTTATGTAATCTCCGCTTCCGTCAAAACTCATCGCACTCCCGTATCTACCCGAGGAATTATAAACTGCCCCATAAACCGTCCCGTTGTTTCCTAAACCAGAGTAATCCGCAACTTTGGTTGCATTCTCGCCATACTCGCTTCTATTTTCAAAATTCATAAATAAAACCAAACCATTAAGCAAACTAGAAACATTTTTTAATTGATAATTTGAAGAATAATTCATCAAACTTACAAGAGTATTATTATAACTATATGAAACATTTCTCAAATTTATATCGGAAATAGATGCATTAATTATAAATGCCCCATTTCTTCCTGAATTATTTGCAGGTGTTGGTTCTTGGAATGCAAGTTGTGGATAAGTTAAATCAATTGTTATTGTTTGATTTGTAGTTGTAAATTGATTTCCAGCTAAATCCACAATAGTCCACCACCAATCATAAATACCTTCAAGTAAAGTTACAACTGTTCCAATTATTGCATTAACTGTTCCTGCTACAAGATTAGTTGTATATGTTTCTGTTGAAGTCCATGTTGCACCATAAATTGTTCCATTATTTCCATTACCTGATTTATCAACTAAAACACTTGCATTTGCAACAGGTTCAAAGTCGTACCATGCGACTAATCCAGAATTATTTAAGTTGGAATTGCTTTTTAATTTGCTTGCATATATTTGTTGTATCTCTGATGCTGAAAGGGAACGATTATAGATACGCACTTCGTCGATTGAGCCATTGATGTTTCTGCCGTTATTGTTTTGATAATCAAATCCAATATATGCTATATTGGGAAAATAGGTGTCTACTATTCCTTCTTTATCTAAAATTCCATCAATATATATAGACATTGAAGAATCATTATTTGAAAAAATAACATGTTGCCATCTATTCAATGATGCAGTTTGATTAGAAATAATAGTACTTCCAACCCCATCAGTATAACTATATTTCCCAGAAGAAGATCTAATACTATTCCAAGTATTTGCTTTAATTATCCCTGCATTATGGGAAAAACTATTAAGTCTTACCCAAACGCAAATTGACTGATTTTTATTTAATAGTGGCAATGAAGGAATCTCAACATAATCATCTACACCATCAAAGTTCAACCAATTATTCCCGCGATGTTTTATATTTAGAGTTGCACTCCTAAGATTTGTATCACTCACATTTAAAGTAAAATTATATGTTCCATTTCCAAGATAAGTATTATTTGCAGGAAGAATTGTTGTTGCATTTGGATTTGTTGTATCAATTGTAATTGTTCTTGTTTCAGTTGAATTTATGTTTCCTGCTGGGTCGTATGTTGATAGTTTATAGTTGTATATTCCGTTATCTAAACCTGTCGTAGAATTTTTAGTTTGATTTATGTAAACTCCATAATCTGTTGAGTTGTATTTTGTAATACTTGTTGCATATAATTGGTATACTTCTTGAGCGCTTAATGATCTGTTAAAGATCATTACGTCGTCGATGGAGCCGTTGAAAGGCGACAAACCGAAATTGCCTCCTGCAAAATCCCCGATAGTTAGCGGTATATCTGATTGGATAGTTGTGAGCAAGTTAGATGATTCAGAACTATTTGTAACTAACTGTAATATCCCATCAATATATAACTGTGCTCTTTGTCCTGAAGATCTATCTTTATCAAAACTAAGAGAGATCATATGCCAGTTAGTATCTAAAGAGCCAGCACTTGTATAAGATAAATAATCTGACTGAGAAACAAAACGCGAATAACTAATATTCCCTAGAGCACCAACACTAAAGATGGTAGATGGCCAGAAATTTGAATTTTTTATACCTACTATATGTCCAGAAGAAGAATTTGATGCTCTTTTGACCCATGCAATGTAAGTTAAGTCGTCTGAAATTCTTAAACTACTATTTGTATTGGTAACAATCTTATCATTTCCATCAAAAGTATATGCGCCACCATATTTGCCAGAGGAGCTCCAAGCGGGTTGAGTTCCAACAGTGATATTCCCCAGAGTTCCATTATTTTCATACCTACTTAAATCCTTAACGTGAGTTGCATTTTCTCCCAAAGCAGAACGATTATCAAAATTCATAAATAAAACTAAAGAATCATCAAACAAAGAATAATTTGTATTGTTAAATGTATAGGTGATATTCTTAATTCCGTTTGCATCGCTAATTGTTGTATTAACAATAAACGAAGTCGTATTCTGATAAGTATTATTTGCAGGTGTTGGAAAAGTAAAATTAATTGCTGGAAGAATATCTGTAATGTTTGCCTGAAGAACAAGATTATTTGTAATATTAACACTATTATTTGAATATGTCTGCAAACCTGTTCCAGTTATATTTACTCTGTAAGGGGTAGAGTAAGTATAGCTTGTATCATTTGTTCTTGTATATTGCAAAAGAGTTTGTCTTGTTATATTTCCATTTACTCCGGTTAATGTAGAAAATTTATATGCATTACTCACATCCCAAATTGTGACATTTGCGCCAGGAACATATCCTCCGTTTTGGTTTGTAACATTTGTATTTACGTACCACCAAATATTTGCTGTTCCTGTTGCTGCTGCTGCCCAAGTTATGTTTATCGGATTTCCATTAGACAGAGTTACATTCGTAAAATTACCTACGCCCCCTGTTCCCCTAAAACGAAATTCTGAGATAGAAGAAACTGAAGAGTTTAAGATAGAATCATACATAGTAAAACTTCCTGCATTTCCGCTTTCTGCATTACTATAATCAATAAATGCGTGACTTTGGTCTATCGCACTTCCAGTTGCCTGAACATTGATATTTGAAAAAATAATATTTTTGGAATTTTGACGAATAAAAATTCCAGTACACGCACTTGAAGCAGAAATATTTGTGTTTGAAAAAGTTGAATTTGAAGAACTTGCGATATGCAAACCTGTGGCTGCAGAACAAAAAATGTTATTCAAATCTAAAGTCGAATTTAAGGAAGATGAAAAATCTATTGCATAAGTATTTGCGTAGGTTACATTTATCCTATTTGAAGAAATATTTAAATTTGAACAAGTACCCAAAACAATACCGTAATTCCTATCTGAGAAAGTAGTAATGTTATTATAGACTACCTTATTTGAATTCGCAGTGTATAAATAAATCCCATAGGCATACGAGCCGGAAAGAGGTCCACTTGTATTTACCACATTCCCACTAATTGTATTATTAGTACCTGTATTCAAATAAATCCCATAAGCATAACTCCCGTTAGTACTCACAATATTATTCGCCAAAACATTATTACTTGATTGTTGATAAAGATACAAACCATAATCATAACTCTTATTAGTAGATATTCTATTTCCAGTTATATTAGAATTATTAACCATCCACAAATTCAAACCGCCGTTTGAAAAGTTTGAATTTGTTATTGTTAGGTTTTTTGAATTTGCAAAGATAACTTGTCCGTATTGTGTAAAATCGATTCCATTTAATACCTGATTATCTTTTGTGAAATTATACCAAATTGGCTTTCCGTCTCCCAAATTTGTTGCATCAATTGTATGGTTAAAGTGTGTGGAAGTTGTTCCTGTTAGGTAAATAGATTGATAGGAATTATTAATCTTATTCCCTTGTAAAGTCCAATTTAATCCAGAAACAATGCCTATCCCGGTATTCCTCCCAACAAGAGTATTATTTATTATAGAAACATTTGAATAACCTGCTGCAGCAGGATAAATTATAGCCTGCATATCAACTTGAGTTCCAGAAAATAAAATAGTATTATTCGTTACTAAATAATTATTCCCGCAGATTGCAATTCCTGATCCTCCGGAATTTGAAGAAATAATGGTATTGTCCTTTATTATTGCATTATGTGAATTGCTCCAACCGATCCAGAGATAAATGAATCCCGGATTTGCATGTGGTGCATAAGAAGCGTTAATAAAATTGCCCTCAATAGTAATATTGTGGGTTGCAGCACCCGAAATTGCGAATCCATAGTAAACTGTAGATATCCAAACATAATTTTTAGAGATATTTGTGAATAAATTAGAATAAGAACCTATTCCCCCATTACTGGCTATTGTAAAGATCGAATTATTATAAGCAGTTGCATTTCTTGTGCCATAAAAATAAATTCCATATTTATATGTAAGTGTAGCATTTCCCTCCATAATTTTTGTATTTTTTACAGTCGTAAAATTATAGCCATTAACATAAACCCCATAACCAAAACTACCATTTACAGAATAATTAATCATATATCCGTTTCCGTCTAAGGTTATATTATTAGCAGTTATGTTAAAACAAGTTGAGTTGCTTGTTACGTTTTGTGTTAGGATATAAACCGTATTTGCCTCCCCAAGATTCATACATGAACTAACAGAAGTAATAGAAGAAATTGAAAGATCCATTTGTTTTGCAGAGCTTAATGTTGTATTAATAAGAATTGTTCCAGATTCATCGGGTGTTAATGTTCGATTAAATAAACCATTCTCATAAAAATTATAAGTTATAGAGGGGTTTAATCCACTTAAGTTATAAAATGCAACATTAGTTAAATTGGTTGAATAATCTGCCCATCTAATTCCATCTGAATCAAACTGAGAAATAGTTCTAGTTATATTCACTCCATTTGAATCACTTGTAAAATTTGTTTTAAGTTTTATTCCGTTATATCCAACTGCTTCAGAGCATGCGCCACGGAAAGGTGAAGAACACGAAAAATATGTGCCGGGTTGACCAATCACAGATACTATTCCTCCTGCAACATTAACTATACCTGTAAATATTGAATTGAAATATTCTATTGCAACTCTTCCGCCACCACCACTTGCAGTAGATCCTCCCGTAGAACTTATTCCTCCTGCATTAATTGTTCCATTTCCAATTAATCTATTTGCAATTAACCAAATACTTCCGCTAGAAGGTGCACCAGAATATCCATTGCCTCCCAGTACACTAATTGTTCCATTTAAAGTTAAAGTATCTGTTACATTTAATTTAATTGCGCCTCCTCCTGAACCCCTATATCCTCCACTACTAAGTGCAGTTGGTTGCGTTAAAGAACCATAAGTATTTTTGTTATTACTTCCTCCTTTTCCGCCATAA
>Ga0247841_10012684_pt1 | contig 10930 bp, 5 predicted proteins | sample LaCruzMarch2015__2_FD_192410 | JGI IMG/M metagenome (GOLD analysis project Ga0247841, IMG submission 192410) | Freshwater microbial communities from meromictic Lake La Cruz, Castile-La Mancha, Spain - LaCruzMarch2015_18m | ecosystem: Environmental > Aquatic > Freshwater > Lake | place: Spain...
TGCCCACGAAACCGATGGCGCCGCAGAAGCACACTGCTGCGGCTGTGGTCAGCGTGGCCGCCACCAGGATGATGATCTTGGTGCGCTCGACGTTGATGCCGAGCTGCTCGGCCTGCTCCTCGTCCAGCTGCATCACGTTGAGCGGGCCTGCCATGAGCAGCAGGACGGCCGCCCCGGCCAGTATGTAAGGCGTCATCACGGCCACACGCCACCAGTCCGCCAGGGAGAAGGTGCCCAGCAGCCAGAACACGATGCCGTGCACCTTGTCGCCGGAGATGATGATGAGATAAGAGGTGATGGACGCTATAAATGCGCCTACCGCTACACCGCCTAAGATGAGGGTGGTGATCGGCAGCGTGCGGCCGGTCCTGGCTATGGAGTAGACCGCCGCCACGCTGAGTATGGCGCCCGTGAAGGCCAGAACGGGTATCAACTCAGCCGGCACGGCGGCCGGCAGCAGGAAGCCGCAGACGGCTCCCAGCGCCGCGCCCTGAGAGATTCCCGTGAGGTAGGGATCGGCCAGAGGATTGCGGAACATGCCCTGGTAGGCTGCGCCGGCCACTGCCAGCGCGGCGCCGGTGAGGCCGGCCATCAGGATACGCGGCAGGCGGATATCCCAAATAATTGTATTTAATGCGGCAGAGTAGTCGACGGCCCTTTCGGGCGCAAACAGCCTTGCCTGCAGGATGGCCAGGATATCCGGCACGGGGATGGCTGTACTGCCGGCTGTGACCGCCCACAGGGCCACAGCGGCCAGAAGCAGGGCCGCCAGGGCTAAAGCCAACTTGCCGTGGCGCACCCTATTGCGGTGCAGGGCCAGTTCGGTTTTTAATGTCGTTTCCATCGTAAGATTTTTTCCGCTGATTACTTATTGCGCGGGTTTGCTGAAGAGGTCCGGGTGCAGGAAAGAGGCTGCTTGTTCCAGGGCGGATATGCAGCGCGGGCTGTGGCGGTATATCAGGTCTCCATCGATCTTGTAGACACGGCCGTTTTTAACCGCCGAGGTATTGCTCATCCTCGAATCAGTGGTCACGAAATCCCACAGCGGGTCGCTGGCTTTATTCATGCTGGTTGGCACGATGATGACCTGTGGATCAGCGCTGATCATAGACTCCAGGTTCATGGAACCGAAGCCATCGATGGCCGAGGCAATGTTGGCGCCGCCGGCCAGGTGGATGATGTCGCTGATCAGTGTGGAATTGCCGGCCACCATCAGCGGATCGTTCCAGATGATGAGCAGAGTACGTGGGCGCTGGTCGGGCGCCAACCCGGAAGTCACGGCTGTCACGGCGTCCACACGTTTTTGCAGCGAGGCTGTCAACGTGGCAGCCGCATTCTCGGCGCCGGCCAGCCTGCCGGTCAGCGTGATGTCGTTGATGACGCCCTCCACTGTTTTGGGGTAGAGGGAAACCACTCGGAAGCCCATTTTCAGCAGTTGCGGTGTTACGCTCTTGTTGTGGATGTCGGAGGCGAGCACCAGGTCGGGCTTGAGTGCCACCGTTTTCTCGATGTCCACCGTGCTGAAGCCTCCCACTTTGGTCTTATCTTTAGCGGCCGGCGGGTAGTTGCAGTACTCTGTCACGCCCACCAGTTTATCTTCCAGGCCCAGGGCGTAGACGATTTCAGTATTGGCCGGGGCCAGGGATATGATGCGCTGCGCTGGTGGCGCCGCTATTATGGGATTGCCCGAATCATCGGTGAGGTCCGCCGGTGCGGCAGGGGCGGCACACGCGCAAACGCATAAAAGAGCGGCCAGCGCCGTAAAAATGAATGATTTTCCCCAGCTACTTTTCATAGTTCACCCCTGCAATTAAAAAAATCCCCTGCTCCGGCGAGCAGGGGGACTGTTATTAAATAACAAATCCCGCCTCCTTGCTCCGCGGAGGCAGCTTTTCAGCAGGGTGGCGTTCTGACTTTAACAGTAGGCGGGACTGTACCGGTATTACGCCGGTTTGCATTCCGTTTAAGCCCGCGGTCACCCGCGGGCGCCCTGCTTGAAATATTCGGTTGGCCTAAAGAATATAGTGTTATTTGCCTGATGTCAAAACATGCTGTTGAGGGACATTCATTGCCACTGCAGGAACCTTAACGTTATAATCTATCTCAAGGTCAGATATATGGCGTTTAAGAAGATACCGTCCTGGGCCATCGTATTGTTACTGCTCATAATAATCGTGGCAGTGGCGCTCTGGCTGCGGGTTGTACTCCCCTATAACCAGGTGTTTGTCGGGGACTGGGTGAAGATGACGGGAGTGGACGCCTACTACTACATGCGACTGGTGGACAACCTGATGGCGCACTTCCCGCAGTTGACGCAATTCGATCCGTATTTACAGTATCCGGGCGGCGCGATAACCGGATCCTCACCCGATTTCTTCGCTTATTTCATGGGCGGCATCATCTGGCTTCTCAGCCTGGGACAGGCCGACCAGCATATGGTTGACGTGATAGCGGTGTATATTCCGCCTGTGCTGGCGGTATTGACCATACTATCTGTATTTATGATCGGGATGCTGTTGGGCAGCAAGTGGCTGGGATTGATGTCCGCGGGACTGCTGGCCATCATGCCCGGGGAGTTCCTCAACAGGTCACTGCTCGGCTATACCGACCATCACATTGCCGAGGTAATATTCTCCACTGGCATAATGTTGTTCGTTTTCTTTGCGGTCAGAGCGGGACAGGGAAGGCGGTTTGAGGAGATGGCAAAGGGCGGCTGGTGGGGCATAGGGAAACCGCTGTTGTTCAGCATACTGGCCGGTTGTTTAATGGGCGTTTATATGTTGACCTGGGCGGGTGCGCTGATGTTCGCTCTAATAGTCTTTGTATTCATTGTCGTGCAGGCCGTAATAGACCATTTGACGGGACGGCCCGCGGACTATCTGAGCGTCCTGGGAGCCGGCCTGTTCGGGACGGCGCTGGCGCTGTCTCTGGCGTGGACGTGGAACACGATGACTATAGTGTCCCTTGCCGCCGGCCTGTTGGCCTCCCTACTTCTACCCCTTCTCTCAAGGTGGATGAACGGCAGGGATATGAAGCCATTTTATTATCCGCTTGTGATAGTGGGGCTGGCTGTGATGGGCGCAGTCCTGTTGGCGCTTGTGAGCCCCTCGACAATGCAGTCCGTAGTCGGCAGCCTGACTAGTATTTTTATCTGGCCGGTGGGGACTACCGTCATGGAGATGCAGCCTCTGCTCATCCAGCAGGGCAGTTTCACCTTTGCGGTGGCTGTCGGCAACTATATGCTGGCCTTTTTCTTCAGCCTGATATGCATAGTGGTCCTGTTCTACCAGGTGATAAAAAAGGGGCAGCCGGACAGAATGCTGCTGCTGACATGGAGCGTCATAGTGCTTCTCTCCGCCCTCTCGATGCGGCGTTTCGCCTACTATTTCGCAGTCAACGTGGCGCTGCTGACGGGCTATCTCTGCTGGATCCCGCTAGGAGCATTGATCAAGAAAAAGGAATCATCATCGGTGGCAGCAGTTCCAATGAAGGTTTCGGCCAAAGGGAAGAAGCGTGCGGCAAAGCTGGCGCGGCAGTCAAGGCCGACCAGGCGGACCTCCGTGCAGGGAAGCGTCGCAGTTGTGATCGTACTGGTTTTGATAGCGCTGTTGGTATATTACCCCAATCTCGGGCCGATGCCCGATGGGCAGAAGCCGTCCGTCGACCTGGCTACGCGGCCTTTGTTTGCCCCTTCGAATGCCTGGTGCGAGGCTCTGGACTGGCTGCGGACAAATACCCCTGAGCCGTTTGGCCAGGCGGATGCTTACTACGGATTATTTAAGCCCGTTAATGAGAAGGGAGGCTTTGACTATCCGGCTGATGCATACGGGACGGTGGCATGGTGGGATTATGGCTACTGGATAGCCAGGATAGGCCATCGTGCGCCTGCGGCAAACCCGGGGAATGCGCCTGCTACAAGCTCCGGGACTGGTCTTTTTGGTTTAGCATCTTATTTTACAGCGCAGGATTGGCCATCTGCCGCAAGGACGATAAATACGTGGGGTACCAATTTCGTTATTGTCGATAACGAAATTGCCGCATACGATGGTAAATTTCATGCGCTGGCTACATTAAGCAATTCAGATTACTCGAAGTATTACGACATATTCATAAAGAAACAGGGTGACCGGTATGTGCCGTCAATGGTTTTTTATCCGGAATATTACCGCACCACAGTAGTCAGGTTATATAACTTCGACGGAAAGGCCGTGACACCCGGGAGCGTTAACGTTATCGCCTTCAGGGAATTCACGGCTCAAGACGGCCGTAAGTATAAGGAGATTATTGAAAATAGGAAATTCACTACCTATGAGACCGCGCAGCAGTTCATCAGGGACAACAGCGGCAAGAATTATTTTGTAGCAGGGGAAGATCCCAATGAAAGCCCTGTGCCGCTGGACGAGTCGAAGGGGTACAAGCTCGTTTACAGTTCGAATCAGAAGATATCCGCGGGCTCAAAATCCCAACCCGTTATCAAGATCTTTGAGTATAATAAAGATGTGATTCCCATAACAGGCGACTGGAATGGCGATAAAAAGACGGAGGTTGGGCTGTGGCAATCCGATGGTTATTTTGCAGTTGATAATAACGGTGAGGGCCTATTAGTGAAAGTCGGCCCCTTTGGTTATTCGACCGATGTACCTCTTGCTGGAGACTGGAATGGAGATGGCCGCACTGAGATTGGTGTATGGAGGCCCGCAGACCTCTGTTTTTACCTTGATAACAGTGGAGACGGCCTTTGGAATCCGGATAAAGGGGATATGAAGATCGGGCCTTATGGTTTCGGCTATGATGACCGGCCGGTCACCGGGGATTGGAATGGCGATGGTATAGATGAGGTGGGTGTCTGGCACCATGATTTTGATTCACAGGACTGTTATTTTTACCTGGATGTCAGCGGCGGTAAAGAGTGGGATCCTGGCAATCAAACTGTTAGATTTGGCCCCTACGGAAAGATCGGTGACGTGCCGTTATCGGGCGATTGGAACGGCGACGGCCGGGACGAAACGGCTATATGGGAGCCGGCCGGCCGGTACTTTTACCTGGATACGGACCGTGACGGCATATGGGATACCGCTGAAGGCGACCTGAACCTGGGACCATATGGCGAAGAATACGATATGCCTATCAGGGGCAACTGGGATGGGGGCAATAAAGACCTGGTGGGGGTCCGGGATCCGTTTACCCGGCTTTTCCATTTAAATATAGGTGGGGACGGTAATTGGAGCAACAGCCTGAGCAATAAGAGCATCGAGTTATTAGTTGGTGAATAGCATCATGCGGTTATCAGAACAGCGTTATAGCGGCTTTGTTTTAAAGAGAAGATATTATTCTGATGAGGACGGTGAAATCCTATGAAAGCCCTGTCGCAGAAGATCGGGGATAAAACAGCTGTGATCGGGATCATCGGAATGGGTTATGTAGGTTTGCCGCTGGCCCTTGCCTTTACCGGGGCTGGATTTAAAGTATTAGGCCTGGATATTCAAGAAAAAAGGACGGACCTGGTTAACAGGGGGAGCTCATTTATAACCGGCATCAGCGATAAAGAGCTCGGTAAGCCGGTAAAGGCAGGCAGGCTCAGGGCGACCACCGACCAGAGCAAGATCAAAGATGTGGATGTCGTGCTTATATGCGTTCCGACACCGCTTACCAAAACCAGGGATCCTGACCTTTCCTATGTCATAAGTGAGGCAAAGCAAATATTAAAATATATGCGGCCGGGCCAGCTTGTGGTTTTGGAGAGCACAACCTATCCTGGCACAACCAGCCAGATTGTGCTTCCTATTTTGCTTGAATCCGGTTATAAACTGGACAGTGATTTCTACCTGGCCTATTCCCCGGAGAAGGTGGACCCTGGCAATAAGAAATACGGGATCAGGAATACACCCAAGCTGGTGGGAGGGATAACTAAGAAATCCACCGGGATGGCTAAACTGCTCTATTCACAGGTGGCTGATAAAGTGGTGCCTGTAGCCAGCCCCGAGGTGGCGGAGATGACCAAGATCTTCGAAAATGTCTTTCGCAGTGTTAATATAGCCCTGGTCAACGAGCTGGCCCAATTATGTGAGAAATTTCATGTCAGCGTATGGGACGTGATAGATGCCGCTTCCACCAAGCCTTTTGGATATATGCCGTTTTACCCTGGCCCGGGCATCGGAGGGCACTGCATACCGCTGGATCCTTACTACCTTGCCAATAAAGCGAGGGAGCTTGATTTCCATACCAGGTTTATACAGTTGGCGGCTGAGATAAACGAGGATATGCCCTACTATGTTGCCACCCGCATCATGGAAGAGCTGAACAGGCGGGGCAAAAGCATGAAAGGCGCCAGGCTGCTTGTGTTGGGAGCAGCCTATAAAAAGGATGTCAACGATGCCCGGGAATCGCAGTCCGTCAAGCTAATGCAGATTCTGGCTGCGCATAGTGCGGACGTGGAGTATAATGATCCGCTCCTGCCCGTGATAAAATTTGAGGGAGGCGAGAAGAGATCGGTAAATGTCGACGCCAGGAGCATTGCCTCTTTTGATTGCGTGATTATAGCTACTGCGCACAGCGCCTATGATTTCAGCAGTCTAGCCAAACATGCCGGACTTCTTTTTGATACGAGGGGTGTGACGCGACAGATCAAGGGTAATAACATCATCAGGCTGGGTGAATAAGAAATGAGAAATATTGCAGTTGTCGGGAGCGGTTACTGGGGGAAAAACCTGGTACGCAACTTCGCCGAGCTTGGCGCCCTGCACACCATTTGTGATTCCGCCCCGTCCGTGATCGAGAAATACCGGGCGCAGTACCCCGAACTCAAGCTGTGCAGCGACTACCGCCAGGTGCTGCAGGATGACGCGGTCAAAGGCGTTGTGATCGCCACGCCGGCGGTATTGCACCATCCCATGGCCAGGGCGGCCCTGCTGGCCGGCAAGGACGTCTTCGCGGAAAAGCCCCTGGCCCTCAAGGTAGAGGAGGGTTATGAGCTGGTCGAACTGGCAGAGGAGCAAAAGCGCATCCTCATGGTCGGCCACCTGCTGGAATACCACCCTGCCATCCACAAGCTTAAGGAGATGGTGGATAAGGGCGAGCTGGGCAAGATCGACTATATCTACTCCAACCGCCTCAACCTGGGCAAGCTTCGCACGGAGGAGAACGTACTCTGGAGCTTTGCCCCGCACGATATCTCGGTGATGCTGCTGCTGTGCGGCGAGATGCCGCTGGAAGTGTCCGCCCATGGCGGCTATTACCTGCACCGCGATATCGCCGATGTTACCATGACCACGTTCAGTTTTAAGAGTGGCATCAGGGCGCACATCTTCGTGAGCTGGCTTAATCCCTACAAAGAGCAGCGGCTGGTGGTGGTGGGGGATAAGCGCATGGCGCTGTTTAACGACACTGAACCCAAAGACAAGCTGCTGGTCTACGACCACGAGATAGAATGGATAGACAGGAAGCCGGTGCCGCACGCCAAACAGGCGCATGCTGTAGAAATCCCTGCCACGGAACCTCTGAAGCTGGAATGCCAGGATTTTATAGATTCTATCAGGACGCGCTCTAAACCGAGGGTAGACGGCAGGAAGGGCTTGCAGGTGCTGGAAGTCCTTGCCCATTGCCAGAAGTCTCTTGAAGAGAATGGCAGGTTGATAAAATGTGGCAAAGAGGAGAAGAGCTATTTCGTCCACGAGACCGGTCTGGTTGAGGAGCCGTTGCAGATCGGCAGAGGTTCGAAAATCTGGCATTTCTCGCACGTCATGCCCGGTGTCAAGATCGGCGAGGGCTGCAATATCGGGCAGAACGTTTATATAGCCAGCGGCGTGGTGATAGGCAATAACGTCAAGGTACAGAATAACGTGTCGGTCTTCGAGGGCGTCACGCTAGAGGACGATGTATTCTGCGGGCCGTCCTGCGTTTTTACCAACGTCATCAATCCTAGGAGCCATGTGTCGCGCAAGCATGAGTATAGGAAAACGCATGTTGGCCGGGGGGCGAGCATCGGCGCCAATGCCACGATAGTCTGTGGTATAAACATCGGCCACTACGCTTTCATCGGCGCGGGGGCGGTGGTTACCAGGGACGTGGCGGACTATGCCATGGTTTACGGCAACCCGGCACGCCGGAACGGCTGGGTATGTAATTGCGGCGTCAAGCTTGATTTTGGCGGAAAGGACGCCGCTGAATGCGAGGCATGCGGCAAACGCTATAGTAAGCAGGGCGGCAAAAACGCTGAAAAAGTCACGGAGGCAGAAGCATGAGCATACCCATGGCCGACCTCAGGGCGCAGTACCTGGCAATCAAAGATGAAATCGATGCCGCCGTTAAGCGCGTTATCGAGAATTCACAGTTCATACTGGGTCCCGAGGTGGAGGCCTTCGAAAAGGAGATGGCCGTCTACTGTGGTACCTCTTTTGCCGTCGGTGTAGCCTCCGGTACCGAGGCCCTGCAGCTTGCCCTGCTGGCCTGCGGCATCGGTCCTGGAGATGAGGTCATCACCACCCCCTTCACCTTCATCGCCACCGCCGAGGCCATCACCCGGTGCGGCGCGGTCCCTGTCTTCGTGGATATCGACCCAGTGACCTGCAATATCGATCCGAAGCTGATCGAGGCCGGGATAACGTCGCAGACACGCTGCATATTACCCGTCCACCTCTACGGCCATCCGGCTGATATGGATCCCCTCATGGAACTGGCTAAAAAACACAACCTGAAAGTAATCGAAGACTGCGCTCAGGCCTTGGGTGCTAAATATACGAGTCACCAATCATCACCAACAACGCACGTCATTGCGAGCGAAGCGAAGCAATCTAATGTCGGCTCCATAGGCGACGCCGGCTGTCTGAGCTTCTTTCCCAGCAAGGTGCTGGGCGCCTATGGCGATGGGGGCATGGTAGTGACCGATAATGCGCAGGTGGCGGATAAGTTGAAAATGCTGCGCAACCACGGCGCGAAGCAGAAATACTATCACCTGGTGCCCGGCTTCAACAGCCGCCTGGATGGCCTGCAGGCTGCCATACTACGTGTCAAGCTGAAGTACCTGGACGGCTGGATCAATGCGCGCCGGGAAATAGCGGCCCTGTATGCCAAATACCTCGGAAATATAGACGGGGTGGCCGTGCCGCAAGAATCAACAGGCTGCTACCACTGTTATAACTATTACACCATCAGGCTGGCGGACGGCAGGCTCAACCGTGAAGCGCTGCAGAAACACCTTACGTCCCGCGGAATATCCAGCATGGTTTATTACCCGGTCTCCCTGCATCTTCAGGCTGTTTACGCAGCGCTGGGTGGCAAGAAAAGCGATTTTCCAGTAAGCGAGAGGGCGCAGGACGAGGTGCTTTCCCTGCCCATTTATCCCGAGATGATCGAGAAGCAGGTAGAGGAAGTAGCGGCAGCAGTCAAGGAATTTGCAGGATGAAAATCATACTGGTCGCTGCCGCCTGTCCCAATTTCATGAAGATCGCCCCTCTCATCCGAGCTATCTAAAAATACAACCGATCACTAATTATCTATCGCCGATCACGGGATCGCATTAGTAGTGACACTTCTAACTGGTGACCATGGACCCCAGCCTGCGTCGTTGCCCGCCTTTACTCTCCAGTAGTATGTTGTGCCCAGGGAAAGATCGTTTACCTCCCGCAAGGTCACATTTCCCACTTCCGAGTTGCACAAGTCAGTGCCGCTGAATTCACCGCTGGTGTTCACCTGGAGATGGTACTTTGATGCACTTTCGACAACCCCCCACTTGAAGGTAATGGCTGTCCCAGGTGATAACAACGTTGGAGCCGCACCCGGTGCTGATGGCGGAGTGCCCCAACCCTGGGAGATGGAATAATATGCATAGGAGTAGAAGCCTGTGCCCGCCGGGTCAGGGAATGAATTTGCGTAGACAGACCCACCATAGAACATGGCGCCGCCGTCTAAGTAGTAATAGCAGGCTGCGTCCGATTTAAGGGCCAGCCAGTAGGCTGTGCCCGATGTTACGGCTACAGGTGAGGGCAGGTTAATGGTGTTCCAGCCTGAGACCACGGCCTGGCCGGTATTATTGGCGCCGAGCAGTGTGCCCGGTGCGCCTGCGGAATTGGCGTAAAGGGCAACCTTGACGTTGCCCGGCGCTCCGCACTTGACCCTGACCTGGTTGAGGTTGCCGGAGGCTGTGGTCGTCCACTTACTGAGTGTCAGGTAGTTGGCGGGAAGGATGGTGGAGGAAGCGGCATCATTCGCGCCGATAAGCCTGTTAACCGGAAGGGTAACAGTGATGGAGAGCGCCTGGATATCAGTGTCAGAGAGGCTGTCTGTGACCTGTGCGGTGAAGCTTGCAGTGCCGGTGGTGGAGGGTGTGCCGGAGATGACGCCGGTTGAGTCGTTGAGAGCCAGCCCGGCGGGCAATGAGCCTGATACAGACCATGTGTAGGGCGGTATGCCTCCCGTGGCCTGCAGCGTCTGGGAGTAGGCAGTGCCAACGCTGGCTTCAGGGAATGAGGTGGTGATGATACTCAGCACCGGCGGGCTGCTGATGGTGATGGAGAGGTCCTGGGTATCTGTACCCGCGGCATCGTCGGTTACCCCGATGGTGAAGCTTGCAGTGCCGGTGGCGGAGGGTGTGCCTGAGATAACGCCTGTTGAGGTGTTAAGAGCCAGCCCAGCGGGCAATGAGCCTGATACAGACCATGTGTAGGGCGGTATGCCTCCCGTGGCCTGCAGCGTCTGGGAGTAGGCGCTGCCCTGGGTGCCGCCGGGCAGTGAGGTAGTTGTGATGGTCAACATCGGCGGAGTGCCCCAACCCTGGGAGATGGAATAATATGCATAGGAGTAGAGGCTTGTGCCCGCCGGGTCAGGGAATGAATTTGCGTAGACAGACCCACCATAGAACATGGCGCCGCCGTCTAAGTAGTAATAGCAGGCTGCGTCCGATTTAAGGGCCAGCCAGTAGGCTGTGCCCGATGTT
>Ga0247841_10012685_pt1 | contig 10930 bp, 19 predicted proteins | sample LaCruzMarch2015__2_FD_192410 | JGI IMG/M metagenome (GOLD analysis project Ga0247841, IMG submission 192410) | Freshwater microbial communities from meromictic Lake La Cruz, Castile-La Mancha, Spain - LaCruzMarch2015_18m | ecosystem: Environmental > Aquatic > Freshwater > Lake | place: Spain...
TGTAACAAGCTCATTGAATTAAAGTTTTTCTAGAATTAATATCTTACTAAGCTCGCCAATAGGTTAGCTGAAATTCACTCCGAGCTAAAGCAGGGCAGTTTTCTTTCAGCAGGCGAGCTTATAAAAATTACATTGTAAAAAGGTTTATAATATCTAACTTTCTGAATATTTAATGCAAGTAAAGAAAATTGTAACACCAAGTGATAAGGAAAAGAAAGAAAATAGAAATAGGCTTATCATAGGCATAGTTTTAGTTGGAGTTATGCTCTTAAGCACTGCTGGTTTTGCTCTTTTTTCAGGAGAAAAAGAAACAACAGCAGGACAGATTAATTACAATGGGCAAATATTCTATAAAGTAAATGATGGATATATGACTAATATTGGGAGCAATAGTTTTTACTTTACACACTCACCCTATGAAACAGAAGGGATAAATATGCCGTTTCTGCTTTCTTTAGATAGATATTATAATCAGCCTGTTTTTATTGCATCAAGTAATAGGCAAGCAATAGCAGAAATAGCAGTTAATCTTGGAAAATATACAACAAGACTGCAGGAAGCCTGCTTAGATGAAAAGGACTGCAAAGAAGATTTGCCTTTAAAAAACTGCAATGATACTATAATTGCGATAAAAGAAGCTAATCTGACAAAGATTTATACAGATAATAAATGTGTTTTTATTGAGGCAAAAGAAGATGAGCAGTTAAAGGCAATTGATGCATTCTTATACAAGATTTTAAGCATAAGATAGGTTTAAAAATAAAGATTTATAAGTAATAATATGGCTAAAAAAGCACAAAGAGTCAATAAAAGTGGAAAACAAAACAAGAAACACAGCAAACAACTAACATATGTTGTTGTAGCTTGTATTATTATTGTGGTCTGCATGTTTATTTATTATTGGGCTTCTATTGCTTCTACTAAATTTGAGTATTTGGGATTGAACTTTCAGAAAACAAATGAAGGAAATCTTGTTTTTTACAAGTCTTCTGTGCAGATAACACAGGCTGATGGAAAGCTGTTTAATTATGTCTTAAACTTAAGAAATGATCCGAGAGAGCTTGATGTTCCTAAATTCCCAATAAGATTTTTAAAAACTAATAAAACTTTTATCTCTATAAATCCAGATATAGGGGAGTGTGATGATGCTACTCTTGCATTTATGACAATAGGGCAATTTGTAGGTGCAATGGGTATTGATGGAAAAGGTGCTTTTGCCAATAAAAGCCTTGCAGATGAAAAACAAACACCATATGTAACTTGTGAAAATTCTAAAACAAATACAGTGCTTCTTTTTGAAGCAGGAAATAAAACAAGTATTGTAAAAGAAGGAGAGTGTTATAGGATAAAAATAGCTAATTGCGAGCTTGTTAAGGCTGTTGAGGAGATAGAAGTGGGTGCAATTGCTTCTGCAAGAGGCTATATAAGGTAAAATGAATGCTTTAATCTGGACAATAATTCTAAGTTTTTTACCTATTTCTGAACTAAGAGGAGGTATGATTTATGCAGTTTATAGCGGAATGAATCCGTATTCTGCTTTTTTTCTTTGCGTTATTATAAACCTAATTGCAATAATTTTTGCTTTCTTTTTCCTTGATTTTCTTCATAAAGAGTTTATGAAAATAAAAATTTATAGAAAAGTCTTTGATAGATATATGGAAGGTATAAGAAAGAAAGCAAAAGGACTTGAGAAGCAGATAGGGAATTATGGGTTTCTTGCACTTGCTATATTTGTTGCTGTTCCTATTCCAGGAACAGGTGCATGGACAGGGGCATTAATTGCTTGGTATTTGGGACTTGATAGAAAGAAAAGTATTTTGTCAATTTCTTTAGGCGTATTGGGAGCTGGAATTATTATCTTGCTTGGAATTCTTGGATTTATTAGAATTTTTTAGTTCTCTTTTTTGGTTTTATTTCTTTTGCAATAGTTTTCAAGTCAGTATAAGCAGGAATATCTTTTATTTTAAATATTTTAACAGACAAAAACCAAATACCGACGACAAAAAGAGTTGACAAGACATACCAAAATAGCAGATGAGTTAGAAAGAATATACCTGGATAATAGACAAAAAGAACTGAGACTGTAAAAATTCTTAGAATATTAATTAATAGGAAAACAAAATAAGAAAATAGCAGAGAATAAATGCGGGTTTTTAGCTTCATAGGTGTTGTTAGATTTAAAATAGTTAAAAGATAATAGGCAGAGCCTGCTATGCAGGCAGGTATAATGACTATTGAAGTATTGGTTATTGTTATTAGATTGCCTGTTAAGGATGTATTAAAAAAGATGTTTAGCAGAAAATAGGAAGAATAAATAGTTAAAGGGGTAAATGTAAAGTAAAATATAAATAAATTAGGAAAAGCTAAGGCCAGTGCTATTAAGTATCTTGTGAAAATATCAATTAGTTTGTGCATTAAATTAACAGGAAAATTAAGTTTATTAAGATAACTAAATTTAAAGATTATGCTGTTACTTCTCTTTGTATTTCTGCTCAAGCTGGGCGTAAATTCTCATTCCTAAGACTGTCTGATTTTTAACCTCTTCTACAAGTTTTCTCGGGGTATAACTTTTCCAGGCTGGAACCGGTAGGGGTTTATCTGGTTCTGATTGTCTTGCAAACCACTCATCTAATTTCTTCAGAACTTTATCATCAAGTTTTTGTTTTGCCATTTTTTTTATCGTTTTAGGGCGCTGTAAAATTGAACAGCATAAACAGAGAATATTTTGTCTACACCACCAACTTTTCTAATATGTTGTGTATCTGGATTAAATTCAGAAACAGCATAAGCATTTGCAGTTTGTGAAATAAATCGAATTCCTTCAGCTATTTCATGAACTTTCTTATCTAATTCAATACTATCAGAAGGATTCTGCACAACAAAAGTTATTAATTTTTCTAAGGGTATAAGTTGAAACCTATATTGATTGTCCTTAATTTGGTATCCGCAACCACTTTCATCTTGAGTTAATCTTTCCAATTTTTTCATTTTAAATATAAATTAAGAGATAAATATAAACTAAATAATTACTATATAAAATTATCTTCGACTCATAGCTATTGCAACTATGATTATTACTAATATTAGAACAACATTAACTGCAACAATAACCCAGATATACCAATTACCCCCAATACCTAGGCTGAATCCTGCTTTTTCTATTGCAATATTAACTTTTTGTTCTGTTGTCTTTGAGTCAAATGAAGTTTTTATTGTAAAATTTTTATCCCCTGATACATCTTTATTCGGAGTTAAATAAACAAGGACTTGTGAAGTTTCTCCTGCTCTTACAGAAACTGTTGAAGGATTAACCTTTGCATTTGAAGCCCAATCTTCATAGCCTGATAAGCTTACTGAATATTGTGTTTCTGTATTTCCTGTGTTTACTATATTAAGTTTAATTGTCATTTCAGAGCCTGCTTTTGCACTTGAATCAAGGCTTGTTGAAACTGAAACATTTGTTTGTTTTGATGGAACACAATTTCCTAAAACTTTTAAATTTGCTGTTGCAAAATTATTTACGGTTGTTCCATAGGTTGTATCTGTTTTATCATAGTTATAAGATATATCAAAAGATAAAGTATATAATTTTTCTTTTGCATTTTGAGGAACTATAAAACTAAAAGATTGTGTTTTTGGATTGTCTGTTTTTTTAATCTTTGCTGTTTCTATAGATTGTGAAATTCCAAGTTCTGAATTTCTCATTGTTACTTTAACTTTGTTTTCATCATTTTTACCGATGTTTGCAACATCTACATTTATTGTTGCTGTATCCCCGCATGAAACAGATTCAGGCACAGTTATACTTTCAAATTTTATTTCTCTAGAATCTCTTTTAAGATTAATTATTTTTGATGTTTCTGTGCATTTGTCTTCTTCTGAGCCATCTTCAAATGCTTTTACATAAAGAATATATCTTGATGAATCAGCTTGAGCTTCTGTTGGAACTTTTACTTTAAATGTAACTGTTTCTGAAGACTTTTCATCGATATTAACACTATCTTCAAGTTGCTTCCCGTTTATGTCTAATCCTATAAAATTATTATTTATAGTATCATATAAGTCGGCTTGAACTGTTATTCCAAGACTGTCTGAATTATCATTTTTTATATCTACATCTAAATCAAGTTCATCTAAGGGATGCCATTCCCAGTCATTATCAGAAGTATCTGAAATGCTTGTTATTTTCAAGTTGCCTTTTGCACCTGAATCACACCAGCCATTATATAATTGTATTTCTTGTGTATTATTTATAGTTGTTGTTGAGTTAGAACCTGATATAAGAATAGATTTTGTAAATGTTCCTAAATCAAAGCCATCTGGTATGCTGTCATAGGCTATTTTAAAAGTAGTCTCATTTCCTGCTGCTAAAGTTTTTGTTGAAGGAGTAATAGTATAGTGTATTTTGCTTGTAGAGTCAGTAGGACTGATTATATCTGAAACACTAAGAGTTAAATCTAAACTGCCTGCTTCACTATTCTTAACATTAAAAGTTGTTGAGTTAACTGATCTTGAAAGCTGTGCTGGTGTTTGTGTTATGTCTAAACCTGCCTGCACAACTATTGCAATTAAAACAACTAATATTAGCGACGATAATAGTAATCCTTTATTCATTTTGTTGTAATTCCATAGTTGCACTGGTTTTTAAACCTTTCTATAGTGTAAAATATATATTGCAACATATAAATCACAAAATTTATATAAGGTAGGAATTCTTAGTTTGTTATGGTTATAAGATCAAGAGAAAATTCTATTGGTGCATGGGCTTTTTTTATAGGGGTTGTGCTTGCAATTATTATGGGTGTGTTTCAATCTTTATTTGCAACAGAAGTTAGCTGGATTTATATTGTTCTTGTGTTTCTTGGAGTTTTAGTGGGATTGATGAACATGGCTGATAAAGACATTGACAAGTTTTTAATGGCTGCTGTTTCTTTAGTTATAGTCAGTTATGCAGGACAATCTGCTCTTAGTGCTGCTACTAAGATAGGTAGTGTCCTTGGAATAACACTTACTGCATTGCTTGTTTTGTTTATTCCTGCAACAATTATCGTTGTTTTGAAGACTGTTTTTTCTATTAGTGAGAATTGAGGATATTTGTTTGTTGAAAAGAAGTTGTTTGTTTATCTTTACTTATTATTAATATGTAATCATATGATTATATAGTGAGGAGATTGAAAATATTTGTTTTGATATTAAATTTGATAAAATTAAATCTTTCTTAGAAAGATTTAAATAGCACAATTATAGAGATACTGGCATGACAGAAAATAATGAAGTATTAAAATTTTATAAGCATACCAATCTTAGAGGAAACTCTCCTGTTATAAGAGAGCAGGCTCTGAAAATATTAGACGTTTTGAAATATACTAATTTAGCCACAATAAATTTAAGAGGAGAAAGCAAGGCAGAGGGGAAAATTTATGTTGTTAATCAAACATTCTGGAAGCCTTGGGCAATGGAAGAAAAGGACTTTAGTTTATATGAATTAACAATGGAGTCTGAAAAAGGTTGGACTCAATATTTGTCTGCTGTGTTTAAAGAGTCTTTTAAACCAGATGCAAAATTTCAATTTTATGAAGCAGGGTTTAGCCCTAGAACTGATAATCTCGCGCCTTATGATGAAGCATTAATGCCTAACAATTTCCTAAAATGTTGGCTGGATGATTTTTTAGATCTTAGATTACAAATCAATCCTGTTTTATAGTTTCTAATAGTTGAATATGGAAAAAGAATGTTTATTTTGCAAAAGAGAAGATCCAAGGAATAGAATTTTTGCTGAAAATGAATTATTTTATGCAAGATGGGATAATTTTCCTGTTTCTCTTGGACATGCTGAAATTGTTCCTAAGAGGCATGTTGAGAAAACTTTCGACTTAACTCGAGAAGAATTAATTGCAAAACAAGATTTATTGCTAAAAGTTAGAGATATTATAGGGGAGAAGCACAATACTGATGATTATACTATAGGGGAAAATGAAGGAGAGTTGGCAGGAAGAACTATTCCACATGTTCATATTCATGTAATACCTAGATATAAAGGAGATGTTGAAAATCCAAGAGGTGGAATTAGAAATATAATTCCTGGAAAAGGGGACTATACTCAATCTGCTAAATCTTCATAGTTAATAATTTTATTAGAATCTAAGGATAATCCAGGACAGGCAGTATTAATATATATAGACAAAGGGAAGTTTTCCAGCTCTGATAGAGAAATGTTATCAGTTATAAATAAATAAACTTGTTTATCTTGTTTTTCAAGTTTTTCTTTTAGTTTAAGAGCTTCTTTTATCTTATTTTGACCTGGTTTTGTTGAGATTATAATTCCAACCTTATCAGCCATGTAGAATTTAGATAGGGCTATTTTTTTTCTTTTTTGAAGTTCTTCTATCTCGCCTTGTGATATTTGCGAGATTGAGTTTTCCCCTATTATATATATAGGAAGGCCTGTTCTTAGGGCGATATTGACTGCGTGGAACCTTCCTGAGCCAACCAAGACGACTGTTGACACCTCAAGTTGAGGGTTTGAACATCCCAGTACTTGGATACAACACAAGACTTTTTTGTGTTGTTTTTCTGCCTCTTTCTTGAATTGTTCTGCCAAGTCTTTGTATTGTATTGAAAACAGGATTGAAATTTTACCAAGTGTTGAGATAAATCTCTTTATGTTTTCTCCTAATTTTAAGTTCTTTCTTTTTGCTTCTATAAATAGGGTTTTCATTATATTAGTTAATAATGAGTATATTTAAAATTAGTTATTAATACCATGTAAAGCTATTAATCATATAATTTAATCATCTTGGGCAATATTGTAAAAGCAACAACTATAATAAATAAACCAAGATTATTAATATTCAAACATTAATAATGGGTGGGGGCAATAAGTCAAAGGTTCTGCACAAATTACAAATTAAAGGATATTAATAGTAATGAATAAATCAAAATAAATAATACTTAATCCCCCTAGAACATACAATCTTACTCGACTTTTTCAACAGGGGCTTTTGTTTCTCTGCTGATTTCTGCAAATGATGGAGTTACAATTATCATATTTTCCCCAAAACCTGCAATACTGCCTTCTGTTGCTTCTGCTGTTTTCTTTATCTTAGAAATTGCTCTCTTAAGCTCTATTACATCTTTGCTTTTTAGAGGTTTTATATCAATTATTGCGATTGTATAACCCTCTCTTAGAGAAGCTAAAACAGCATTTATATCATCAAAAGTTCTAAGAATAAATGGCTTGACGATCACTTTTGATTTTTTTTCTTCTGCTCCCAAGTCTATTTCGACATAATCAGCAGCTTGTGAAGATTTTCCGAACATTCCAGAGATACCTTCTTTTATTTTGTTAAATACCATAATTAAACTAATTAAGAAAGGAGTTTATAAATATTTCTATTGTGTTTTATATATTTTAGTTCGCAATAATTTGAGTTTTTGCGCATTGAAAAGGAGTTACTTTTCACTATTTGTCTGCTTTTTTAGAATCTTTTTTTGAAATCTTGCCGACGATATCTTGTCTTAAAGAGTTAAGTTTTTCAGACATTAAATTTTCCTGCTTATCTATTGACTTTAATCTTAGCTCAAGAAGCTTCTTTTTTTCAGCAAGTTCTTTTTCTAAATCTTCTTTTGAAGTTTTTATCATTATACTGCCTGCTATCTTGTAAACTTCATCTTTTGCAGATTTTAATTCTGAAGAGGCATTTTCAACTTCATTTAACTCTAGTTGAAATGCTTGTTTTTGCATAAGAACATTTTGCAAATTTTGCTCTAAAATTTGTAGTTCTTGAATTTGTTTTTCTGTTTCTTTGTCCATGATTACTCTGCCTTTATTGTTACGCTGGCTGTTCTTGGCTTGTAGAATATCTTTGTATTACAATTAGGACAAGCAAATCTTTTTTCCAAAGCTTTGTTTGAAATTTGTTTTCCACACTTGAAACACTTATAGGTTGCCATGTTTTTATTTAGTTTGTTTAGTATTTAAAACTTTATTCTTCCAAAAAGTAAGCACTTGAGGCAAATCTTCTTTTACATTTGTTGCAAAACCAGATTCCTGCTGCTTCTCGTTTAAGTTTAAAAGCTTTACAAAAAGGACATTTTTGTTTTTTTCTTTGTTTTGCCTCTATTTTATTTATTCTTGCTTTTGTAACTATTCCATATCTTACTCCAAATCTTCCTGAATGTTTTATTTTTTTTGTTTTTGTCATTTTAAACTGGGTGCTAATGAATATGAATGAGGCTGCCAGGAATTTCATCATTTGACGTTGGTCAAATAAATTTGAACCTGGGTCGCAAGGTCCCAAACCTCGAAGTCTACCAAGCTAGCCTACAGCCTCATGATTATTTTATTTATTGATGTTTTATAAACTTATTTCTTTGCCTTTTTCTCTTCTGGCTTTGCAGCTGCGGCTGCTGGGGCAGCTGCTGGTGCTGCTCCAGGTGCAGGAGTAGCTCCTGGTGCTGGAGCTGCTGCTGTTTTCGCAGCTTCTTCTGCAGCTTTAGCTTCTTCTTCTTTCTTAATCATCTCGTCTTGTTTAGCTTTTAATTGTGTAAAAAACTCAGTAAGTTGTGTTTTCTTTTCAGCAGAAACTTCTGTTTTTTCTGTTTTAATTTCTTTATCATATATTCCTGATGCAATATCTTTTTCTATGTCTTTTGCCTCTTTACTCTCAATAAGAATTCCCAGACTCTGGCATGTGCCTGTAACAGACCTAACTGCTGATTTTAAATCTTTTTCAAGCATGTCTGGCATTTTTGTTCTTGCTATTGAGATAATTTCCTCTATTGCAAGATTTCCAACTTTAATTTTTTTAGATGCTCCGCTTGCTGTTTCAAGTGCAAGAGCTTTTTTAAGAAGAACAGATACTGATGGAGAAGAAACAGCTACAGAATAACTTTTTGATTTTGGGTCTACATCCAACTCAACAGGAACTTGCATTCCTTTAAAGCCAGAAGTAGCTTTATTAATATCTTGAATTACTTTTCCCATATTAATTCCCATTGGTCCGAGCTTCTGAGCTATTGTTGGACCTGGCTTCATATCTCCACCATCAACTAATAATTTTATTATCATTTTTAACTAAACCTCCAGCGGGTTTCGTTAGAGTTTCCAGCAACCCATTTAGAACCTCCGGTTTTCGTTAGACCTTTCCCCTGATTTTGGTTCATGACTGATTTCATTTTTAATTAAACATCCATATTATTTTTATTTTCTTCTTCCAATTCTTCTCTTCTTATAACTCTGACATTGTCAAGCTTTACTGTTACTGGAATTGGAACAGCAGCTCCTAACAAGCTTACTACAACTTCTTCTTTCTGTTTGTCTATTCTTAAAACTTTCGCTTTTTCTTTTTTGAATGGTTCTGCTAGAATTTCTACAATATCATCTTTTTCAATCTTCATTTCCTGAACAGCAGGCTCTAACATATTTTTAATTTCTTCATAGGAAACAGTTCTTCCAATAATTCCTTTAACATATTGCTGATTAAAAGCAGCTTCTTCTGCAGAGTCTCTGTCTGCTGCTTCTAGAAAAATATAACCTTTAACTCCGTGAGGTCTTACTACTGAATAAACCTGAAGGTTTTTCTTCTGAGCTCTTTCTGTGACCATGTCTACTGCTTTATCTTCTTTGTTTGTTGTGACTTTTACTACAAATATCATTTTTAATTAAACTTAATTTATACTTTACAACTTAAAACCGAAGTAAAAAGTGTGAAAAGTAGTAATATTATAGAAAATTCTATATTTTTAAATCTTTGGGTTTTGTTTATGGGGCTAGAATAACGCCCTTAAGAATTGCTTGGTTTAAATTATCTAAGTTAATAAGTTGCTCTAAAGGTAATTCGTTGTAGGGCGCTTCTACTTGAAGATTAAATCCTAACCTAAAAGTTGGAGAGATTTTTATTGTCCTGAAAGGAGAATCTGCTTTGAGATATAATGCTCTTTTATCAGAATAATCAGTTGTCCTATTGGCATTTTCTGCTCTTTGAAGATATAAATCCAAGAAATGGACCCCAGAGCCATCTAAAGAATTAGGATTACATCGTTTAGCAACTTCTGCTCTTTGAGACTTTTCGACTTCCTGCCCGAATCTGAATTTAGCAAATAAAAGAGTTTTGAATGATAATTTGATTGAGAGGATATTTCCTGTGCAGCTATCCTTTGACCCTTCCTGAATAACCCTTCTTTCATATTCAAACATTGTTTTTCTATTATTTATCAATTTATAAATATTGTTATTATTTAAAATAGGTTTAGAAAAGAAATTTTACTTAAATTAGTTAAACCTATTCACAATTAAAGCGATTAAAAATCCAAGCAAACCTAAAGCCAGAATTCCAAGAGCAGAAACTTTTGCAATTGACTTAAATTCTTCATTTGAGGGTTTTCTTAAAATATACCACACTCTTGCACATTGTGCAAAGAAACTTTTTATTGGGACTATTATTTCCATAATTTTATTAGAACTAGTTAGTTTAAAAAACTGATGTTTTTTAAAGTTGTGGGTTTGGCGCTTGTTTTCTTCTTAATCTTCTGCAGGATTCATAAGCAGATACAAGACTGCTTGATATTAAAGGAGCAATAAAAAATCCAACTCCAAATCCTAAAACAGTTAATTCATTAGTTCTTATGGTTGATTCATATTTTCTATTATAATCTATAATAATAGGATTAGCAGTTAGTGCTTCAATTTCTGATTTTGCAACTTTTCTTGCTTCTTCAATTTCCTGAGCATAATTTGAGCTGGCATAAACTTGTTTTAATCTTTCTGATAATTCAGGATTTCCAGAAGGAGTGGGCAATACTAACTGACTGTCAAGAACCATACCCTAAAGGGTATGGCGTGTAATTAATTCCAATGCTTCTGTTGAGATTCATTGATGTAGAATTCAACAGCTTCATTTGTTGTTGAACCAATGCTTCTACAAAAATA
>Ga0247841_10012687_pt1 | contig 10930 bp, 7 predicted proteins | sample LaCruzMarch2015__2_FD_192410 | JGI IMG/M metagenome (GOLD analysis project Ga0247841, IMG submission 192410) | Freshwater microbial communities from meromictic Lake La Cruz, Castile-La Mancha, Spain - LaCruzMarch2015_18m | ecosystem: Environmental > Aquatic > Freshwater > Lake | place: Spain...
CTTTCACCATAACTCCCGCCACCGGTTACAAGATTGCAGCGGTAACTGTCGATGGCGCATCGGTCGGCGCAGTCTCCAGTTACACCTTCAGCAACGTCACCGCCAATCACACGATAACGGCATCATTCACGGCAAGCACAACCAGCTACACTATCTCCGCCAGCGCCGGTTCCGGCGGCACCATCTCCCCTGTCGGCACAGCAACCGTGAATTCGGGGGGGAGCCAGACGTATACTATTGCTCCTGCCACCGGATACCAGATTGCAAGCGTAACTGTTGACGGTGCGTCGGTTGGCGCGGTTACCAGTTACACATTCAGCAACGTCTCAGCCAACCACACAATCTCAGCTACATTTGCCTCAAGTGCACCAAGCGGGTGGAGTAATCGATCGTTTACCTCGCAAAGTGGGACATTCACGGCTAGTTTTGATGTGATTCCGAATGCCAATAATATTGATGCAGTGACGGCGTTATCCGCTGTTCCAATGCAATCATACACTGATGGTGCCGCTCTTGTTTTATTCAATACGTCAGGTACCATTACTGTACGGAATGGAGCTGCATATTCTGCGGATGTGTCGGTTCCTTACACAGCCGGCAATACTTACCATATACGAATGTTGGTTAATGTGCCCAATCATGTCTATGATGTTTATGTGACACCGCCGAATGGGATAGAGGTTCACCTGACAAGTGGATACGCTTTTAGAACTGAACAAGCCACAGTGTCCATGCTTAACAACCTGGGTGCCTGTGCTTCCATCGGAAGCCAGCAAGTGTTGAATTTTACAGTAACAGCACAAACAGCTCCAACACCAGTGACTTACGTATTATCTGCAAGTTCAGGTACAGGAGGAAGCATTTTTCCTTCTGGTTCAATATCCATAAATTCAGGTGGGAATCAGACATGTTCCATAAGTGCAAATGCTGGGTATACAATTGCAGATGTGACGGTTGATGGTATTTCTGTGGGTGCAATTGCTGGTTACACATTTAATAATGTCAGTGCGAATCACAGCATTTCCGCCACGTTCCAACTTGTACCTCAGCCTATAGTTACAACCTACTCAATAGTGGCAACGGCAGGTACAGGAGGAAGTATTTCTCCATCGGGAACTACCTCTGTCGCCGGGGGGACAAACAAAACCTACCAAGTCCTGCCAAATAAGCGTTTTAAAATCCTTGATGTAAAGGCCGATGGCGTATCTGTCGGTGCGGTGAGTTCATACACGTTCAGCAATATAGCAGCCAATCATGCCATACAGGCAATTTTCCAACACTTGTAACAGTGAGACATCTGGTCAACTCAAGAATTTTGGTGTATTATAAACTAATTCAAAAAGAGGAAAGTTATATGAAAATCAAAAGAATACAAGAAAAGGGAAGCAAGCTTTTAGCCTTTGTGCTACTGGCAGCACTGAGTGGAATCGCCTCGGCAGCTTGGGCTACCTACAGTCTTCCGACGGCTCGTTCTGTGACTTGGCAGGGAAATGTCGGGGTTTCCGGGGACATCCCTTCCAGGACGACCATTTACAAGACTTTGAGCCCGAGCGGTGGTGACGATACTTCTGCTATTCAAACTGCCATTGACAATTGTCCTACAGGACAAGTGGTAAAGCTGAATGCCGGGACGTTTAAAATCAGTACTCCCATGACTATTAGTAGGGGTATAACGCTCCGTGGTGCAGGGATGGGCTCTACAATTATTCAAGGTCAAGCGTCCGCGACAGGAGCGTATCTGGTGAAGGTGGGCGGCGGTATCTCCTTCGGCACTTCCTACGGGATTACTGCCGGCCTCACCAAAGGCTCTACGACCATCACGACATCCGCTGCGCATGGCTGGAGCGTTGGTGATGTTATATGGATAGACCAATTGAATAATGCCAGTGACGACCCTCCTGTCAGCAGTACGGGTAACAATGGGGCATGCACATGGTGCGGCAGGTCATCGGGGAGTAGGTCTTTAGGTCAAGCGGTTAAGGTAACGGCCGTACCTACTTCCACAACTGCTACTCTGGAAATTCCATTGTATTGGAATTATGACGCTTCCTTGACGCCGCAAGCGACCAAGATGGGAGGCATATTATCATCAGCAGGTATTGAGAATTTGACCATAGATAACAGTATCAGCGGCAGCAGTTCGCAAATTACCGGTACCATCTGGATGAGCGGCACGGGAAATTGCTGGTTATTGAATACTGAAGTTATAAGTGCTTATCACGCTATCTTGGAATTGGATAATGGTGCTTACAGGAACACCATAAGGAGCTGCAAATTCCATGAGGGCGTTCCTGTTACGGCAGGAGATGGCAGTAGTTCTTTTGCGACCGACCGCGCTTACGGTATCAATCCTCTCAAGTATTGTTCTGCAAATTTGTTTGAAAACAATCAAATGTTCCATCTATCCACCGGCTTGTTATCTGATGGTCCTTTTTCGGGGAATGTAATAGCCTATAACTATATTACAGGCCTTTATCTTAATAATATTGATTTTGACCCTTATGCCATCTCGTTTCACGGTAGCCATGCTTTTATGAATCTGGAAGAAGGTAACTACATTGATAGCAGGGTTGCTTCCGATTTTGTTTTCGGAACAAAAAGTGATAACACCGTGTTCCGCAACAAGATAGCCATCGCTCCCAACAGGTCGGGCGGAGCATGGGATTTGGATATTCAAAACACTAGCTGGTATTTTAACATCGTAGGCAACGTACTGGGAAAAGGGACGGAACGCATTTATACCCTTATAAATACTGATTCTGGTTCCTCCGCGATATACCGACTTGGATATACCGCCGACGGAGACAATACGGCGTCGGGCAATGACGCAGGAGTGGGTAATACCATCTTAAGACATGCCAACTGGGATAGCTACACTAATGGAGTTGTCTGGAACGGTAGTGACGACCATGTTCTGCCTCCGTCTCTCTATCTGAGCAGCAAGCCGAGTTGGTGGAATAGCCTCCCATGGCCGGCAATCGGCCCGGACGTATCTCCCATGTATCCTGCAGCCCCGGTGGTTGGCAGTGGAACGCCATGGAACAATAAGTCCATTACTCCTCCGACCTTGCTAGGAGTAAATTAAATCTCTCATAAAGGCTATGCTTTCGTGAAGGCATAATCGCAAAATGACAAGACATCGCTGACTCAAGCCTTAAGAGTCAGCGACGTCTTGTCACTGGGTCGTCTTATTCCTTATTCAAATTAATGGCGAATATCAATGAAGATTTACCATCCCTTCGTATACCTCTTGGAGATGACGTGCAATATGTGCCCAATCATATTTATTCTCTACGAGCTTCCGGGCATTGCGAGATATCCCTTCCCTGAGCTGAGGGGAAAGGAATAATTCATAGACCTTATCGGCAAAATCTTGAGGTTGGTTCGCAATCAATATATTGTGCCGGTCAGTAACGTCAAGTCCTTCACATCCGACACTCGTAGAAACTACGGGTATTCCGAGCGCCATGGATTCAATGATTTTCAGCCTTGTCCCGCCACCCGATCGCAATGCAACCGCTGAAACAAGTGCTCCTTCATAATACGGCCTTACATCATCCACGTTTGCCTTAACCTTTATCATAGGGTCTGATCCCAACCGTAGTATCTCTTCATTAGGATTTTTCCCAACGATAGTTAAGGTGCAATCAGGAATTCTTACCCTTATTAAAGGAAGAATTTCTCTATGAAAGTATTGGACAGCATCAATATTAGGTTTATAGTCCAACGATCCAACGATAAGGATATTTTTGCTTTCCTCCTTTGATGGCCAAGGGTTATACTCTTTGGTATCCACTCCATTTGGAACCACAGATATATCGAGCCTCTGGTCCAATGCACTCAATAGAATCTTATCTATTTCTGAGACCACTGTAATCCCGTCGAAAGTAGAAGCCATTCTGGGCTCCCAGAAAAACATCGGAAACCAGGTCAAGAAATTTTTCAATTTCTCGATAAGGCTTTTCTCGTCTTTTTGAAGGCGATAAAATTGAAGGTAACAAATGTTATGCGTCGCCAAAATAGTCTTGGCGTCGTTTTTAGGATGCAAATATTTTATATTTCCTGCGGTATATGAATGTTCAAATTGAATTATATCGTAGTTATTTTTATTAGTGATCTCATATAGCAGTTTTGCCATACCATCAGATTCAGCGTATTTGCTGTAAAATGGTACCCCTTTAACTATCTTAGACAAGCCTTTTGGTATCTGTAATAGAATAGGTTGTTTAGACCAATGCACAAGGTGGAGTGTTTTACAATATGTTTGCAATTCAAGAACCGACTGCTCAACAATTTCTCCATGATCAAAACCAATCAAATCAATTTCATTCTCCTTCGATAAACATTTTATCAAATTGAATATTCTTATGGCCGCTCCTGTGTCTGGGGGGTAAGGTAAATTTGGGCAAACAATAAGAATTTTCATTATACTGCTCCTTTTTTAGGCCCAAATCTTTAATACGATTTGGAATTGTTGAATCGATACAGATTATTATTGTTTAGCTTTCACATCCAATGTCTATAAATATATAGGTAGTGGGCTTGTATATTAACTAACAAACCTCATAGCTTATAACCATAATTCCTGTGCCTATTTATTTTAACAGGATTATCAAGAGGTCCCATATATCCCGATATCCAATGCACATATGCAGTAAAAATAGAGTGGGCCGTATTTAAATCTTTCCTGTAAATAAGTTTTAATAAATATAAAAGGTCCGTTTTGAATCGTTTCAGCCATTGAACGTTGATTCCATTATGTTCTATAAAATAAAGTTGATTTCGGGTTAAATAATAAGTCATAGATCCTTTACGTTTCTGGGTAGAAACTGATTCCTTATGTAACACGATAGATTTAGGCACATATATTAGCGTATATGCTTTCTCTTTTGCTTTTATGCACCATTCGGTCTCTTCATAATATAGAAAATAATTCTCATTCATAAGTCCTATGTCATTAATAACCGAGCGTTTGACCAATAGACTACACCCAGTAATATAACCAGTTTCCAGCGATGTATCAAATTGGCCAATATCCATGCGACCTTCTCCAATGTGATTCGCTGTTCCAAGGGATAGATCCAGCAGACCTCCGGCAAAAAGAAGTACGGAAGGTTGAGAATAGGATAGTATTTTTGATCCCGTAATCCCGATCACTGGATCCATTTCTGCAATATTTACAAGCTCAGACAGCGCTTTGGGATCGACGGTGGTGTCGTTGTTCAAGAGCCATATATAATCCGCACCCTCTTTGATGGCATAGCGTATGCCTGCATTATTGCCGCCAGCGTAACCAAGGTTTGCCCCCGTCTGAATAAATTTCAGTCCTGGAAAGTGTTCTCTGATTATGGTTTCAGAGCCGTCATCAGAACCGTTATCCACAACGACAATCTCGTATGATGGATACACGAGTTTCAGGCAGGATTCCACGCACTCGATGGTATCTTTAAAGCCGTTCCAGTTTAATATTATTATGTAGACTAATTTATTCATTTGCATGCTTGGTATCAGAGCAAGGTCGATCATTTTCATCTTATCCCGCAATCTTCGCTTTTAGCCCAAGTCTCTTGATAGTTCTGAATATTTCCCAATTGGTTATAACACCAAGAATTGCGAAATATACGATTGCTACGATGGATGCTTTACTTAAGAGCAGGAGAACAGTGTCAACATGATATCCGTAAAATAACTGCTGGAGAAAGATAACTACCAACGCGGCAATAAATGCAGGTTTAACCGCTCTGAGAAGATCCACAATTGAGATTTCCAAGTTACTTTTCAAGTACCTATAAAATATGAAATATTGTGATAGATAAGCTACGGTCACCGTTAAGGCAACTCCCTCTATCCCATAAAGCTTAAGAGCCGGATAAATAGCAGATACCTCGATGACTGATGCAACCAGGTTTGCTATGAACAGAGTTCGTGTCTTACCCATTGCAGTGATCACTTGGCCAATCGGCTCGAGTAATCCGCGTATTATGCCATAAAGGCAGAGAATACGGAGTGATGTAAGGGCGGGAAGCCACTTGTTGCTGCCATGGCCAAGGACGTAAACAAGAAATTCCTTTGAAAAAATAAAGAGGATAATGTTGGCCAATATCACTATATAACTGGAATATTCGAGTGTTTTCAGATATGCATTCCTTATCTTTTGCTCTTCATCTTGCAACTTTGCCATAACAGGGAAAACAACCCTCAAAACCACCGAATACATTAATACGCAGATCATACAGCCCCAGTTAAAGGCAATAGCATAATAACCGAGATCCTTAGCCCCCTTAACCGTACCGATGATGAAATTATCCAAGTTGAAAATAAGGAAAACAAGCAACCCTGTGAGAAAAAGATACCCTCCAAAACTTATAAATTCTCTTGCCATCTTGTTGTCAAACTGAAACTTGGCATCGATCGGCCTGAACATAATAAACAACGCTGTGGCAACAAAGTTGGAGGAAAGGTACGCTATGACAATGCTCCAATAACCAAAACCATTGAGGGCAAGTACTATTGCTACCACGGAGTTGAGAATAGACATGGAAGTTTCGGCGATAGCAACTTTCTTGAAGTTCATCTCCTTAATAAGCAATGATTTCGGTAGGAAGGATATGTTGCTGAGTAGAAAATAGAGCGAAAGTAGCCGGATAATTAATACAACATCACGATTATTGAAAAAAAGCGGAGCTAATGTGGATAGAATAAATGTAGCAAAGATTACAGCGCACCCTATGAAAAACTGGAGGGTGAATGCGGTGTGTAGAGCGGGCTCATCAAGTTCCTTCCGTTGTATAATGGCACTGCCGATACCAACATCGGCAAAATTCCCCATGAAATTGATAAAGATGAAAGAAAAACTGATAATTCCATAATCGCTTGGCAGTAAACATCTCCCCAAGACAACGCTCGACAGTGCTGAAAAGATGAACGTCAAAACTCTGGCGATCGAATTGTACCCGATGTTTTTCATGGTAAGATGTTCGAACGAACTATTCATTGCTGTCACCCGCAGCTTGACTATTCCCTTCTCAGGCATCGTTCTGAGTTGTTCTTGTGCTGACACGTACGACTGCCAGCTGCTTTCAAGTTATATCTAATGATCGTTTCACTTAATCCCATAATAGTAGCAATAACAACTATTGAGTGCCACTCCATGAATAACGGAACGTATAATGACATAAGAAGTATCCCGATGCCGCTAAGCACAAAACTGACTATTGCGGTTTTCAAATATATATCTCCTATGTTGTTCCAATTTCTAACAGCTCTTATCAGAAAACCGCCATAAAACAGCATAAAAGATACAAGCCCGAGAATACCCATGTCTGTCAATATCCATAGGTACCCATTATGAATATAATATGTTATTGTATCATTGTCTCCAAATATAGGAGGCCTATAATCATTACCAAGACCAATCCCCAACACTGGATGTCTTTCTATCAGGGGGATTGCATAACTGTTCTCGATTTGTCTCGATTCAAGAGAGCTGCTCTGTGTCAGATCCTTTCCAGCAAATAGAGAAGAAACGCGAGCCGATACAGCAAATAAGGTATTTTCGAATCTTTTGTCAAAGTTAGCAAACGTAGTAATGAGTGTAGTAGCTAAAATAGCTACTATTGCCAACATGGCCAATAATCTTAATTTATACTTAACCGATGGTATGAGAAGTAAAAGACTGATGGCCAGCAGGACTGTGATCCAGTAACTTCGGGTATAGGTAAGGACTATCCCTATGCCTAAAACCATAAAAATATAAAATTGACCAGACTTTAATATCGATCTCTCCTTAATGAAAGTAACAAAACAGATTGACATAATCAGTAAAACAAGCACCAATGTCGTTCCAGGAGGCAAAATCCTTGTGGCATCGAATTCCTCGCCAAAAGTACTCGCTACTTCAACTCTCCCAGGCATCAATTGGATCGATTCACCAACTACTGCCTGGACAAGCATAGTCACAGCAACTACCATCGCAATACAAAATAGACCTCTGATCAGGAACTGTATTTGTCTTTTTTCTGTAACAAGGGATGTAATCAAGTAAAACAAAAGATAATAACTAACTTCTCGCAACCTTCTAAATACAAAACTTATGTCCACGCCATACGTATAAACAGATATAACAGCAGATATGATGACTGTTCCCATGAACAGCCATAACAGCTTGTTTATAGGCGATATCTCTGATAGTGTGGTATTGCTGCAAATTGCCCTATACCCAATTATCCCAAATAAGAACAATAATAGGGTGTCAGCTATATGTAGGCTACCAATGCCAATTGGTATTAAAGGTAATTTAGCCTCAAAAATTATACTCGAAGTAAGTATAACAATTGTCAATACAACATATTCGGGTCTTTTTACTCCTGCAATAAGCAAGATAATGCCCGCTATAAAAACTATACCTTGCAACAATGGTACTAATACTAAGAGTATGCCAACAATTATGCCCAATAACGAATAGGCTAACAATTGCCATGGCATATTACTAATATTATTATGTTGTATGAGATTATTCATATTCATCCTCTGCATTTTCCCCGACATGCTGTAATCGGATTATTTTGAAGTTGAACCAAAAACCTTCCCTTATGATTGCATAATTTGCTCATGTTCTTCATGAAGTAAGATGATTAATCCTATGTTAGACATGGCACCCTCTGGTATTGCTTATATTGGGGAAAACGGCCATGTGCCGTCAAAAGCGTCAGTGCTGTTTCGCGGAGTTTATCTGGGTAAAAATGCTGTCCATTATCCTAGATGTCAGGATGATTTCCCTATAAGGAATAGGGGGTGGTATATCCTCGGTGACCGAACGATAGAATGACTCTATCAAGAATTTCATCCCTGATTTCATGTGAAAATCCTTCTTCAAAAACAAACCCATATTTCTAAAAAAATTAGTGGCATATTGCACTGCAAAGCTACATTGTGGTAAAAACTTCTCCAAATAGCTTTTATACGGGCTACCCTTGATTTTAATGATAGTTTGCTGGACGTGATCCACCATCAGCCCGTTTTTGGTGCCGTACACCCTAAACTGCAGCAAAGTCGGACGCATCTGAGATGAAAACGTGAAATACGCAGTTGAGCCGTTTTTGTCGCTTATAATAACGCGCACCTCATCCATAATATCATTCTCGCCTATATTTAGCAGAAAAGGACTGGCAAACCCATGAGCTATTACTTCGGGGTCGTCATTGGCAATAAACTCGGCAATTCGGCAGATACCGTGGCTGATGACGTTTTGCATCAGAGTGCCGGGTAAAGCCCTCACCCAGTGCTGTTTATCTCCGAGCAGGGCCTTCGCATAGGCTGGATCGCCGAGATCATAGCAGTAGTAGCTCTCCATGTGCACAGGAGGACCACCCAGGTAGCCTTGGTGTATCAATTCTCTCATCCGCCTGGTTGCGTGGGTAAACTGATCATCATGCCCGGCCGTGATTTTCAAGTTCCTTGCAGTCGCAAATCTTATCAGTTCTTCTGCTTCTGCAGTATTTACGGTGAACGGTTTCTCTATATACACATGACAGCCTGCATCCAGACATCTCATTCCCAACTCAAAGTGTGCCTGCGGAGGGGTCGTAATATGGACAATATCAGGTTTGGCTTCGTCCAGTAACCGGCTCACATCACCATAGTATTGCTTAACAGGGAACCTTTCATAAAGCTGTTTGGCCATTAGCTCTTCCCTGTCGCAGACACCAACAATCTCACAGCCTGAAATCCTTTTGATCTGTGAAGCGTGAGCATCTGCAATTTTCCCGCATCCAATTATGGCAACTTTTATCACCTGAGTCCTCCTACTGCCTTCTGGTAGTCAACGTATTGCCTAGCAGCTTCCTGGAAGCTCACGTGCGGCTTCCAACCCAGCAATTCTTTTAACTTCTTGTTACTGTAACGATTTCCCTTCCAATAGTTGGAGCACATTTTTCGGTTGAATAACGGAGGTAGTTGCCCATCCGACCATTTCGAAAAATTTTCCCACAAATAACAAAACTGATAAAAGATCCAGTAAGGAACGTATAAGGATCTAAAATTCATGACGTTTTTTTTGTAAATCTTAAGAAATTCCCTGCTTGTGGGAAGGTCGTCATCCACAATGTTAAAAATCTCACCGTCTACATCCTTCAATATTCCGGCAAGCACAATGGCATCGGCGCAATTATCCACGTACGTCAGAGGTATTTTATTCCTCCCTCCTAGATGAAGAAAGACGCCGAAGGTTCCGATCCCTATTCTCCCGTGTATGCCCTTATTGCCGGGCCCATAAACAACTCCGGGTCGCATGATTACATGAGGGAAACCATACTTTTTGCAATATTCAACTGCTATTTCCTCCTGCCTGACCTTGGCAAAGCAATATGCCTCACCCCTGGCTTCTGGATCGACTTCTATTTCGCATGTCTCGTCCAGTAAATCACCATGCCTCAGTTTAAAATTTGAATATACCGTAAAAGAGCTGATACTGACAAAGCGCCTGAGAGAACTGTATTGCTGTGCACTAGTAAGAAGATTTCTTGTCGTTACAACACTGTTCAGATAAGCATTTGCAAAGGATTTCTCGCCTCTTCCAGCTGCAAGATGATAAATGACTTTCACATCTTCGGCCAATTTATTGCAGTCTTCCTGAGACAGCAAATTACCCTTGATCACTTCAACCTTTGCCTTTTTATGCAAGTTGATTACCCTGTTGAGCACGGTCAGGTCGCTAGAAGGCCTTACGAGGCAGCGCAGGTTCATGAACCCATAACCGAGAAGGGTTTCCACGACTCTTGAGCCGATAAACCCATTTGATCCTGTTATCAGAATCAGATCAGAGTAATTAACAATAAGGCCGGGTTCAGACATTGATTTCTCTGAAATACAATTAATGTAATCTGGCATTAAAAAAACCTACTTTGTTACATATTTGTCTTTGATAACACTA
>Ga0247841_10012689_pt1 | contig 10929 bp, 10 predicted proteins | sample LaCruzMarch2015__2_FD_192410 | JGI IMG/M metagenome (GOLD analysis project Ga0247841, IMG submission 192410) | Freshwater microbial communities from meromictic Lake La Cruz, Castile-La Mancha, Spain - LaCruzMarch2015_18m | ecosystem: Environmental > Aquatic > Freshwater > Lake | place: Spain...
GAAAACAGGTGATATGTGAAAATGATTTTGTAGTTTTGTGCAATATATTCCTTAACTATAAATCACCGACTACAAACCAATATAGTATGTCTCTATTCCAAACGCAGGTTGAACGTCAGTTTTTAGCAGGTATAACCACCGATCTCACTCCGATTTATAAAAAATTCGTTGATTATTTTGGCAGTCCTGCCATTCAGGCTAACATTTTAGAATTGATAGAGCAACAATATCAAGGTGAATTTATTGAGGCCTTATTCGTCAATATATTAGGGTATACCGCTCAGCCACAACCCAATTTCAATCTACTCAGGGAAAAGAAAAACGAAACTGATGCCAAAAGTGCCGATGCTGCCATAAGTATCAACAACCAAATTGTTGCTGTAATTGAACTCAAAGACCATAAAACTCAGGATTTAAAGAAAGTTGAAATACAGGCTTTCGGCTACAAAAACAATCATAAAAACTGCCATTACGTTGTTACTTCCAATTTTGAACGACTGCGATTTTATATTGACAATGCTGTTGATTTTATAGAGTTCGACTTATTCAAACTCACATTCGACGAATTTCGCAGGTTATGGTTATGCCTTTCGTACGAAAGTATATCTAAGAATTTGCCTCAAGAGATTAAAAACCAATCGTTGAGCAACGAGGATATAATTACCAAGAAACTTTATAAAGATTATTCGGTTTTTAAACGCCTGTTGTTTGATAATATCGTTTTGCTGAATCCTGAACACGATAAATTGCTGCTGTTTAAGGAAACACAAAAACTGCTGGATAGATTTCTGTTTCTGTTTTTTGCCGAAGATAAAAGTTTGCTGCCTGCCAATTCGATACAGGGAACGGTAGATAAATGGAAGAAATTCAATGCTGACCCGATGAACGACTACCAAAGTTTGTACAGTCGTTATGTGAAGTATTTCAAACTGTTGGATGTGGGCTATAAAGATGCCAACACGGAGATTTATGCCTATAACGGTGGATTGTTTGCCAATGATGAATTTCTGAATTCACCAGTGGAAATTGTACCACCAGTCCGTGCTACAGTAGCAGTGCCCTCGGCTGCGGCTTCGGCTGTAGTGGCAGTTACCGAAAGCCAAGAAGCTATTGTATTTTTAAGTTTGGCATTTAATTCAGCAATATTGGCTATTACCACTAAGTACTTTTTATCGGCAAGATATTCCGACACTACCCCTAAAGCCTGTGTCGCACCAATCAGCTCTACAGTACTTTCTTGCAATTTATCAAACGTCTCACTTTCTACGCCAAATAAATTAAGACCTTGTGCTAATGCTTGAGTTGTGGCTGTTACCATTTCGGCACCTTCGGCAATATTGGCAAGCGTTTTATCTGTATCTAGTCCTTGTATTCTTGTTCTGTAATCACCTATTTGGGCTGTTAGTTCAGCCATTGCGAGCTCCACTTCTCTAATTTTTTGAGGGTCGCCTGCATCTAGTGGGGTATTTCTCAAAACACGCAACTCGCGCTGCATTGCACCAAGCGATTTTACGGTTTTATCCGATGCCGCGGTCATTATATCGTTGGCTTTAGACGCACTTTCTATTTCAATTTTGGCATTCCTAAACTCCACGTTTGATTTGGCTAGTACTGTCGCCTGATCATTCAATGCTGCTTTTTGGTTCTCAAGTTTTTTTGTTGTTGCGGCAATTGCAGCTTCATTTTTATTCTCAGAAAGAGTAAGATTACGCAATTCTTCATCTATTTTAGAAACGCTTTCCTGAAGGGCTTTAAACATCGCTTTAGCATTGTCTAAATTCTTTTTTGCTGCAATGAAGTTATCCACTATTTCTACTGCAATGAGTATCTTTTTTTCTTTATTTTCTGACATACTGTTTGATTATTAAAAGTTTGTATTATATTTGTATTTGAATTTAAAACTTATAATTATGATAATAGCTGGTATAGCTTGTTTTGTTGCATTAGGCTGCATTGTTTTGGCTTTAATTTCTGCTTTTCTCCCATCCAAAGAAAAATGGGAAAAACTTAAAAAAGAAACAGAGGCACGTAGAAAGTTGTGATTTGCTTTCAAAAAATCTAAAGGAAATAAATAACTGCACTCTCATATCCCCCTCCTTTGGAGGGGCTAGGGGAGGTCGGGGCTTCACTACATCTTCACCAGTTCGCACTTCGTTAGCTTCCCGCTTACGAAGCTATTCAAATCTTTCCAAACCCGACAAGTTCAGATGTGTATATTAAGTTTAACGAAAAGCCCAAGAGTGCAACATGGATAACTGTATCGGATATTCTAGGAAAAGTTGTTCTTAAAATACAAAGTCAAAATATTGATGCAACATTAAATCTAAAAGGAAATCCTCCAGGATTATATTTTATAAAAGTAGGAAATATAAATGTGCACACGTATATAATTATTTTGCAGTAAGTTTATGCAAAAAGACTTAAAAGTGTTTCGCTTAAATGAAGCAAGAAATAAAGTTAATCAAAGTTTAAACTATGATTTCAATGTATAATTTAGATCGTTTTATTGATGCACAAGATCCTGTTTACAGCACAGTATTAAAAGAGTTGCAAAACGGCAGAAAAGATTCACACTGGATGTGGTATATTTTTCCTCAATTGAAAGAATTGGGATTAAGTGCTACTTCGAAATTCTATGGAATAAGTGGAATTGAAGAAACGCGCTCATATCTTCAACATCCTATTTTGAGGGAACGGTTAGAGGAGTGTTTAAGAGTGGTGATTAGTTGTAATGAAACAAAGCCCAATAAAATATTTGGCAGTACCGATGCTATGAAGTTTCAATCGAGTCTTACTTTATTTTCTATGGCAGAACCTTATAACACATTGTTTAAAGAAGCGCTTGAAAGGTTTTTTCAGGGAATAACTGACTTTGAAACTGAAGATTTAGTTATAAAAGAAAAAAGACAATAATTATGACATTAGACTATCACACCGCCTATCACGCATTTACATCAGTACAGAACAGCAAACTTGCCGAATTACGAAAGTCACTCTTTAAGGCAGCAGTACACTATGCAACTATCCGTGCTGAATGGGAATTTCAAAGTATTGATGATAGATTGGATGCTGCCAGAACCATAATACATAACCGTTTTATCGACAGTTGTAATATACTGAGCAGAGAACAAGTCAAAATCGGTGAGGATAATAGTTGGCGAAATTCTATTGGTATGGAACGAAAGCTGATTGGTGACTTTGCTTGTTATGTAAGTTGTTTTATTGGGATTCTGAATCGGTAGTTTTAGGAATTTCAACAAATTCTTTTATGCTCAAAAACGGTAAATACACCATCGATTCTTTGGAAACCATCTCACGCCATTCGCCGGAATGGAAAGAATTTGTGAGTTGGCAGCGCACAAGAATAATGGAAAGAGTTGAACGTTATAATCGTGTTTCAACAGCGAAAGAGCAATTGGAAGATACTGGCGATTTGACTCCTTATCAACATTATAAAACAAGTACCGTCACTCCGTTTTTAATTGAAGCCCTTGAACGAATTAAGAACGGTAGTTATGGAATCTGCAAATATTGTGGTAAAGAAATTCCAATAGGACGATTATTGTTGGTGGCTCCGGCTTTGCAATGTGTGGAATGTGAAAATAGAAAATACAATATAAGACATTAGAACCAAGAATCAAGAACATAGCAAACTGCAATATATCAATTATTTGCAAATTTTAAAGTATGAGTTATTTTTGACGTTTATTATTGTTACTAAAAAACCATTAGTATGACCGACTTTGAAAAAGTAATCCAGTTTCATCATAATAAAAAACGCAAAGAACATTTCATTTTACCTGATGCAGATTTGCAAAATGCCAACCTTATGGGGATTGATCTGAATGGGTCTGACTTGAGAGGAGCAAATTTTGATTATGCTGACTTGCGTAAAATTGACTTGTCGCGTGCCAATTTACAAGGTGCAAGTTTTGTGGGTGCTGACCTTAGTGGAGCTATTTTGGATTATACCTGTATGTATGGTGCGAATCTAAATGAAACTAATTTTACTAGCGCAACTTTTATTGGCGCACAACTTACCGGAATCAATCTTTCAACTGCTATTTTATTGGGATGCGATTTTACACAAGCCCACCTTTCATATTCTTATTGTAGAAATAATCAAGTGGAATATTCGAATTTCACAAAAGCTGATTTATCATATTCTGACTTTTCCGATTCGGACTTATCGAATTCAAACTTCAACGCTGCAAAACTCAATTTTGCTAATTTATCAAATGTGATTATCAATGATACAAATTTTAGAGAAGCTAATCTTGAATCTGCTGAATTGAATGAAGCAAAAAGTACTTATGCAGACTTTACAAAAGCCAACATGAAGAGAACTGTTTTATCAAATGCTCAATTCAGAGGGTCTATTTTTGAAAATGCGATTATGATTCACACCCGATTGTATGATACAAATCTAACGAATGCAAAGTTAATGGGGGTTGACCTCAGCGGTGCTCTCATGGAAAACACCAGATTATTCGGTGCCGATTTAGCTGGTGCAAGTATTGATGAGTATTATGATATTGAGTATCTTAAAACGCTATTTTAGATTCGGTTATTGTTAAATAATTAAATAAGTACTATGCTGGATAAGCCAGAACCATAAAAAACAAATTATGCTAAAAATTGATATCATTCATCACATAAACAATCCATTGAAGTACATCCAGACGATATAGCGTGCAAATTTGCCAAGTAACATTGAAATGGCAACTATCCACCATCTGCAGCGGAAAAAGCCAGAAGCTACCGCTATAATATCGCCAATGCCGGGCAAAAAGGAGAAGAAGGCAAACCAGTCGCCATGCTTGTGAATTTTATCAGAAAATTTTTCAATTTTCTCCTTCTTAATACGGAAGTATTTCTCAATCCATTCCATTTTGCCTAATAAACCGAGGTAATAACAAGTCATTCCGCCCAGCCAATTTCCTAAAGTAGCTACCAGTACACAAGTCCAGGCATTTAACCCACTATACACCATGGCCGAAAAAACAACTTCGGAGCTAAATGGCACAACGGTGGCAGCCAAAAACGATGCAATAAAAAGGCCCAGTAAGCCCAATTCGGTAAGTCCCAGCATTTAGAATGTATAGTAAAATGAAATAAAATACGCGATATTTAACAGACAGAAAATAAAAAACAGATTGCTGTAGAATTTGTTTTGTATTAATGTAAATGGATGCGAAATTAAAATAGAATAGAACAGCGCAATAAGTGGCAAAGTAGATGCAAATTCATCTTTAAATAAAAATGCGATAATGGTTATTGCGAAGAACAGTAACATTATGAAATTTATTTTGGTGCGGGTATGAACTGCATCGCTGTGGGTACTCGACGATAATCCAAGTAACCCAATAATCATGAAAATTACCAGAACTACGAAGTAAATAATAGTTGGCAGGGAATAAGAAGAAAGGCTATAATCTATATTTATTGTAATGTTGAATATATTGTAAATTTTCGATATGTCGAACTTGGGATTTATAATATAAATACCTGATATATAAAGAATCCACGGAGTTAATGTGCCAAAAATAGAGGCAAGAAATGTGCGTAAAGAAAGGCTTTTTAGCATTATAAATCCCAACCAGCAAACCGGAATAACAAACACAAGTGGATGTACCATTAAGCTAGAGGTACTTATCAGAAAACTCCCCATAAATGCATGTTCTGAGGCATTTGGTTCGCGATACATTTCGAAAAAGAAAAATAATGCCAGAATAAATAATGTCAATGCAAAGTGCGATCCGTTTAATAGATGTGTTTCGTTCCAAGAACTCATTAATAATAGAAATATTAATATGGGCAGAAATGTTCGGGTTCTGATTATCGTGTATTTGTTGTTGAACTGTGCAAGTAAAAAGGCATTGAGCAGTGTAATTATTCCACTTAATATGTTGGATAACAAAGAATTTGGGTGGATAACAGCTTGTATGCTTTCTACAATGATATTACTCTGATTAGGCGTAATGATGTTGTAGTTAAAAAAGAAATTTGAACCCCAAAAAGCACAACAAGTACCAACCAAAAATACGGCTAGTGGAATACTTGGAACAATGATATTTTTTAAAGTGAACTTCATAAATAACGTAATTGAGAGCTATCTTATATTCTGATAAGTGTATAATTCTGATTTACTAAATTAGATTTTATTGATGCCAGCGAGATTGAATATTTATAAAAAATCTTCGTTTCTTTTTTAGATGTCAGGGCTAACGCCCCTACTATTTGTTGTTTGATATTATTCTACAAAGATAGCAGAGCTTCCGTCAAGTCGAAATGTACCATACGCTCCTTTAGCAACGTAGTTGTGTCATCTTTGTAGCAAAATAGTATCAATTATTAAAAAGGGGCGTAGCCCTGACATCTAAAATTGGCCATAATTTCCGAAAAAACAGCCGATATTTTTTACACCACACCTGATGGGTTCATAATACTAGTCACTACTCTAATTTTTAGGAAAATAGAAGACGAAATAAAATGCAAATGCTTGGATATTTTCAAGCATTTGCATTTTTATTTGTTATTTCAAACCTCTTTTTTTCAATAGAGCATCGGGATTTGGTTGTGCTCCGCGGAAATTATAATATAATTTCATTGGATCTTCCGAATCACCACGTTCCAGAATATTTTTTCTGAAAGCTGTAGCATATTTTTGATTATAAATATCGCCGGTTTCTTTAAATGCAGCAAATGCATCTGCATCCAGCACAGCAGCCCATGTATAACTATAATAGCCAGCAGAATATCCACCACCAAAAACGTGATTGAAATAGGTGCTCCGGTAACGAACAATGATTTCGGGAATCATGCCCATACGTTTTAATGAGGCGTTTTCGAAATTCATCACATCAAATTTAGCCGTGTCTTTGATGGTATGATAATCCATGTCCAACAATGAAGCCGAAAGCAATTCGGTATTGATAAAACCTTGATTAAAAGTGCCTGCCAGCTGTATTTTGTCCATCAAAGCCTGAGGCATAACTTCGCCGGTTTTGTAATGTTTGGCGTAAGTTTTCATTACTTCAGGTTCCCAGCACCAATTTTCCATAACTTGTGAAGGAAGTTCGACGAAATCGCGCGATACATTGGTTCCGGATAGGCTGGGGTAGGTGCATTGTGTCAACAAACCATGTAACGCATGTCCAAATTCATGGAAAAGTGTTTCCACTTCGTCCATATTGAGTAAAGACGGATTGCTTGATGTTGGTTTGGTGAAGTTGCCCACATTGCAAATTATTGGTCGATGATTTACGCCGTCTTTTTTGTACTGATCGGTAATATTATTCATCCAGGCGCCCGCGCGTTTACCGGCACGTGGAAAATAGTCGGTATATAAAATCCCAATCAACGAACCATCAGCGTCGTTCACTTCAAAAACTTCCACATCGGGATGATAAATTGGCATTCCTTCAAGTTTCTTAAATTTCAAACCGTAAAGTTTTGACGATAAATCGAATACACCCTGACGCACACTTTCCAATTTGAAATAAGGTTTCAAGGCTTCTTCGTCGAGATTGAATTTCGATTTGCGTAATTTTTCGGAATAATACCACCAATCCCAAGCTTCAAGTTTCTCGCCTTTCCCCTCGGCATCCATTAGTTTTTGTAATTCGGCTGCTTCTACTTTTGCTTTTGCGAGTGCCGGAGTCCAAACGGTTGCCAGAAAATCATAAACAGTTTTTGGTGTTTTGGCCATTGTATCGTCCAGAATAAAATCGGCAGAAGTGGCAAAACCCAACAGCTGAGCCTTTTGGGTACGCAATTTCATTATTTTATTGATAACGGCTTTGTTGTCCTTGTCATTATCATGATTGGAACGTGTAGTGTATGCCATTAACAGATCTTTACGAAGTTGGCGGTTTTCGCTGTATTGCAATACAGGAATAAAGCTGGCTTTTTGAGTCGTAAACAACCATTTGCCTTCGTTTTTATCAGCTTTGGCAGCCTCAGACGCAGCCTGAAGCACACTTTCGGGCAGTCCGGCTAGTTCGGCTTTGTTCGAAATAAGTTTTTTATATGCGTTTGTTTCGTCCAGCACGTTTTGACCAAAAGCCAATTCGGCCAATCCAAGTTCTTTATTTATCTCACGTAGTTTTGCTTTTTGTTCCGGATTGAGAGCTGCACCGCTACGAATAAAATTACGGTGGTATTTCTCCAGTAGTCGGTTTTGTTCGGCAGTCAATCCGAGGGTGTTGCGCTTGTCGTAAAGACTTTTTACACGTGCAAAAATCTTTTCATTCAGGTAGATATTATCACTGTGCTCGGATAAAATTGGTGAAACTTCAGTAGCAATTTTACTCATAGTTTCATTAGTTTCGGCCGAATACAAATTGAAAAATACCGATGAAACTTTCTTCAATAATTCACCGCTATAATCCATAGCTTCAATGGTATTTGCAAATGTTGGCTCATCTTTGCAATTTGCAATAGCGTCAATTTCGGTTTGCTGTTGTTTTATACCTTCGGTAAATGCGGGCATATAATGCTCATTTTTAATCTGTTCGAAAGGTGGAGCACCATATTTGTTTTTGTAAGTTTCAAAAAACGGGTTGTCGGTTTTAGCACATCCCGCAAGAAGTAGTCCCGCCATAAGTGTTAATAGTGTTTTTTTCATTTGATGTTTACTTTTGAAGATTCTTATTTTTTTGAACCACAAAGATAGTGTTTTTTGGATGAAAATTCATCTCGGTATCTTAGAATGCACATAAAGTTAAAAGAGTTGTAAAAATTAAATTTCAAGCAATATGCACAATAGCTTTAGCTTATTTACACCCAGAAAAAACAAAAACCCTCACATATTCCGTTATGAAAGAAATCAATTTACTATTTGGCTTGACTAGAAATTTACAAAGAAATTCTGCAATAATTTTCAACTACACCCTTAAATCAGATACTGTAATTAGACTGAGACAATAATATTTATAGCACAGTTTAATTGAAGATATCTTATTCAATTTTCTTTAGTTCCTATATCAGCATCGTTACTATATTATTAGTTTAAAATGGATATTTAAATCAAAAATACTTAGTAATCCAAAGAGCTCAGGAAAATGAAAATTGAACGTTTCAGTACCAATATAATTTCAGCTCAGGTAATGTGGAACTGAAGTGAATACCATATTTATTGAAATTGGTTCGTAGTGTTTCCGGCAGATTTCCCGTAACAATTACCAGCACATCAAATTGGAACAAATCATTAATTTGAATGAATACATCTTATATTAGTAAAGATTTTTATCTCTATTTTGCGTTTGTAAAAACATGTCTTGAAATCTGATAACACTCCATTTCATTAGCGTTATGATTAAAAATTTATCTAAGATTTTTGTGGTTTGAATCAAATGTTGTAAATTGCACCAAATTTTTAAAAATAGTATTTTGTATGGAAATCACGAATACATTTCATGAAATAACACCACTGTCAACTGAGGACTGCTTTGTGATAATTAACAGAACAAAAGCGAAATTCACATACCCGGTACATTTACATCCTGAGTACGAACTAAATTTTATACAAAATGCAAAAGGTGATATAAGAATTGTGGGTGATTCAATTGAAAATATTGATGATTTAGAATTGTGTTTGATTGGTAATGAGCGACTTGAACATGGTTGGGTAGATGCCAATATCACTCGAAATGGCTTGATTCATGAAATCACAATTCAATTCCATCCAGATATATTACTAAATAGTTTGCTAAATAAAAGACAGTTTCATTCATTTTCAGTTATGTTGGAGAATGCAAAAAAAGGAATCGTATTCTCACGTCCAATTATTGAGAAATTGCAAGAACGGTTTAAATCATTATCATACAATGATTCTGGTTTTTACTCTGTTATTGAATTAATTTCAATTTTATATGAACTTTCACTTGATGAAAATTATAGGACTCTTTGCAAATCAACATTTACTAATGAAGAAGACTCATCAGAAAGTCGAAGAATTCAAAAAGCAATGAATTATTTGCAACTTAAATATAAGTATGAGGTTCATTTACAGGAAGTAGCAGATTATGTTGGTATGTCTTCTGCTTCATTTAGCCGGTTTATGAAAAAACGGACAGGAAAGAATTTTGTAGAATATCTTAATGATTTAAGGTTAGGTTTTGCCTCACAGTTTTTAGTAAACACCAACAAAACTGTTTCAGAAATAAGTTATGAATGCGGATATAATAATCTGTCTAATTTTAATAGAGTTTTTAAACTGCGCAAAGGTGTAACTCCAAAAGTTTTTCGTGAAAATTATTCCAAGATGAGGAAGTTGATATAGACGTTGTTCGATAAGTAAATTGAATTGAATTTTTATTTCTATTTTTCATTGATATTACCTGCCAATTTTACTTTCTATTTATTAACACTTAGTTATATTGATTTGAGTCATTAGTTTATATACTATTACTGTTTTTTTTATTAGTCTTTGTCGCTTGATTGAGATTTAATTTGAAGTAAAAGTATTATTAATGGTCAAATTAATATGCATTTGTTGTAATATTTACCTCTATTTTTGCTTCTCAAATAATACTCTCAATAATCTAATCACAGTTATTGACTCTTTTTATACTAAATTTATTTTTTGAAAATTTAATTTAGCTACTTGATATACCTTGAAATATAATTCAGAATTTCAAGTTTAACAAATAAAGATTGAAGTATATAATAATATCAAAGGTTTAAATCTATGAAAATTTCAGACTTTTTCAAAACCAACCGCTGGTCAAAAATCGTATTTATTTTATTTGGAACTGGCTCAATAATCTGGTTCTTAATCAGGGTAATTCCTAAACCAACTCGTGCTACATATCCTTGCATGCGCGCCTCCTATCCAATAATGTCAGCGTTTGTTGTGTATATTATTGGTATGTTCTCATCTATGTTTTTATTCAGGAAAAATTTGGCGAAATATGCCATGTTACT
>Ga0247841_10012690_pt1 | contig 10927 bp, 11 predicted proteins | sample LaCruzMarch2015__2_FD_192410 | JGI IMG/M metagenome (GOLD analysis project Ga0247841, IMG submission 192410) | Freshwater microbial communities from meromictic Lake La Cruz, Castile-La Mancha, Spain - LaCruzMarch2015_18m | ecosystem: Environmental > Aquatic > Freshwater > Lake | place: Spain...
GCTCGTCACGTCTCCTCCTGCGAAAAGCCCTGGGCGCCGCGTCATCATCGAGTGGGCGTCGACCGCTGCGGTCTTGTCGGCCGTCACCTCGGCGCCCGCCCTTGTGAGGAGCTCAACGTTCGGCTGCTGGCCGACGGCGATCAGGATCGTCGAGGCTGCGAGAACGAAGTCCGAGCCCGGCTCGGGCACCGGGCGGCGCCGTCCGGAAGCGTCGTACTCTCCCGGCACCATCCGCGTGCACCGCAGGCCGTCGACACGCCTCGTGCCCACAAGCTCGACGGGGGCTGTCATGTCGAGGATCTCAATTCCCTCCTCCATGGCCTCGGCGATCTCCTCGCGTGACGCCGGCATGTCGGCCTTGGCGCGCCGATAGACGATGGTGACAGCGGTGGCCCCCAGGCGCCGCGCGGTGCGTGCGGAGTCGATCGCCGAGTTGCCGCCTCCAATGACGATCACGCGCCCTTCGAGATCGCGCTTCCCTTCGGTATTTACGGCCTTGAGGAAGTCGACGCCTGCATAGACCCCCTCAAGCGGCGACGCGCCGAGGCGAAGCGTTTGTGCCTCCATCGCCCCCGTGGCGACGAACACCGCGTCCACGCCCGATCGGAAGAGCTCTTCCGCGTCGGCGACCGGACTCAGAAGTTCGATCTTCACGCCTGCCTTCCGGATCCGCTCGATGTCCGAATTCAGAACGTCACGCGGTAGTCGATACTCCGGGATCCCCGTCACCAGGGTCCCGCCGGCTACCGGCAGCGCCTCGTGGATGACGGGGGCGTACCCCAGCCTCGTGAGGTAGTAGGCGCACGACAGCCCGGCTGGACCTGCCCCCACGATGGCGACCTTCTTGGGCTTTGTGGTGGCCGGCGGCGCGACGAGCAACCCCCGCTCCGCGGCGTAGTCGGCCATGAACCGTTTCAGGTCACGGATGGCGACCGCGTCATCCACTTGGGATCGCTGGCACTTCGTCTCGCAGAACGCGTAGCACACACGGCCGCAGACTCCGGGCAGAGGGTTGTGCTCCATGTGGACGAAGAATGCGCTCTCGAACTCCCCGTTCGCGATGTGCCCGACGTAGGCCGGCACATCGACGCCTGCCGGACAGATGGACTCGCATGGGCTGACGAACATCGCGGCGCAAACTGCTGCCGGACACGTCTTGTAGCGGATGTGGGCGATGTACTCGTCTCGGAAGTACTTGAGCGTGCTCAACACCGGATTGGGCGCTGTCTGTCCGAGGCCGCACAGCGACGTCCCGCCGACCGTCGCCGCGAGGCTTTCCAGAAGGTCGAGGTCCTGCATGGAGCCTTCGCCGAGCGTGATGCGGTTGAGGATCTCGAGCATGCGCCTCAGCCCGATGCGGCACGGCGTGCACTGACCGCAGGACTCCGATGCCGTGAACTCGATGAAGTAGCGCGCGAGGTTGACCATGCACGTGTCTTCATCCAGGACGATGAGCCCTCCCGAGCCGATGATCGCCCCAAGCTTCTTCAGCGTCTCATAGGAGATCGGCGTGTTGAGGTATTCTACTGGGATGCAGCCGCCCGATGGGCCGCCGGTCTGGACTGCCTTCAGCTTCTTCCCGTGAGGCACACCCCCGCCGATGTCGAACACGAGCTCTCCGAGGGTTGTCCCCATAGGCACTTCAACGAGGCCGGTGTTCCGGACATTTCCCGAGAGAGCGAAGACTTTCGTCCCCTTGCTCTCGCCCGTGCCGATGGACGCGAACCAGTCAGCGCCCCGGCGGATGATGTGGCGCACGTTGGCGTACGTCTCGACGTTGTTCAGCAACGTCGGCAATCCCCACAGGCCGGAGGAGGCCGGGTACGGGGGCCGTGTCCTGGGAACGCCGCGGCGCCCTTCGAGCGACGCAATGAGCGCCGTCTCTTCGCCGCAGACGAACGCACCCGCGCCGACGCGCACCTCCATGTCGAATGAGAACCCGGAGTCTAGGATGTTGGATCCGAGGAGCCCTAGCGTGCGAGCTGCCAGCAGTGCGGTCTCGAGCCGCTGGATGGCCAACGGATACTCGGCGCGGACGTAGACGTAACCGCGCTGCGCTCCCACCGCGTACGCCGCGATCGTCATCCCCTCGATGATCGTGTGCGGGTCGCCCTCGAGGACCGCGCGGTCCATGAACGCGCCCGGATCGCCCTCGTCCGCGTTGCAGATCACGACCTTCTCGAGTGACTGCGCGGCGCGCACGAACTGCCACTTCATCCCTGTCGAGAACCCCGCGCCGCCGCGGCCGCGCAGTCCCGACGCCTTGATCTCGGCGACCGCGTCGGCCGGGGACATGGACGAGAGCGCCTTCCCCAGCGCCTCGTACCCCCCAACTCCGATGTATTCCTCAATGCTCTCGGGGTTAATGGCGCCGCAGTTCGCGAGGACGATCTTCACTTGCTTCTCGAAGAACGGAATCGACCGCTTCTCGCGGATGATCCGGTCCGCTTCCTCGGAACGGAAGAGGAGGCGCGACACGACGCGTCCCTTCAGGAAGTGCTCTTGCGCGATCTCGTCGACATCGGCCACCGCGACGCCCTTGTACAGCACTCCCTCGGGATACACGAGAACGAGGGGACCGTGCTCGCACGGCCCCATGCAGCCGGTCTCGATGATGCGGACCTCGCCGGCTAGGCCGCGCGCGTCGATCTGCCGCCCTAGCTCTTCCCTTACCTCTCGGCTGTGCGAGGAGACACACGCGCCTCCAGCGCAGACCAGCACCTCAAGACGACTCGGCACGCCTACTCCTTCTCTGCGTCACTCACGGCCAGAACAAGGTCTTCGACGATCGACCCGTTGACGACGTGTTCGGCGACGATTCTTCGAGCCCCATCTCTGTCGACCAGCCCATACAGCACCCTCGGTCGATCCCGCTCGATGACCTCCACGACCGGCTCTTGAGAAGCGAACCCCTTCTCCCCGGACTGTGTGACGATCACGTCGGTCAGGCGACGTTTCTGGATCTCGTCGAGCAGGGCGGTGATGACGTCCCTCGCCCCTGCGGCAATGCCGGACGTGCCCATGCCGACGACGATCTTGACCCTCGCCGCCCCTCCGCGCAGGCGCATCTCGGCCTGCGCGCGCTCGCGGATCCTTCGCAACTCCTCAAGCTTCATGGCTTCGTCCTCCCGCGCTCCACGGCGCGCTTCCCCTCGAACGCGTTGGCCTGGTGTTCCCGCTCGGAGACCGCGGAGCGGTACCGCTCCAGAATCGCGAGCGCCTTGGTCGGGCTGAGTCGGCCGTAGACCTCCTCGTCGACCGTCATCACGGGAGCAAGACCGCAGGCGCCGAAGCAGCGAGCCGTGTCCAGGGTGAAGAGATCGTCCTCGGTCGTCCTCCCCTCCGTGACGCCCAACTCCTTCTTGAGCTTCTCAAGGATCTTCGCGCCGCCTTTGACGTAGCAGGCCGTCCCGAGGCAGACTGTCACGGTGTGCTTTCCCGCGGGATCCAGTCGGAAGAAGTTGTAGAACGTCGCCACGCCGTAGACCTCGCTCTTCGGAAGCGAGAGTTCTTCCGACACGTGGTTCAGGACGTCGGCGGGAAGATAGCCGACGACACCCTGGACAGCGTGCAGCACCTGGATCAGCGGACCCGGAGAGCCGATCGCGGCATCCAGAATCCGGCGCAACGCTGCCGCTTGGTCCGCCGTACAAGACGTCAATCCCATGACCCCTGCCACCTCGCTTTGTTCTTTCCTTCCCTCGAGGCTTTCCCGCCCGCGGAGACCGCCTCGACGTCGAAATGGTACCCCTCGCCGCACGCCATTTCCCGTGGCGCGGCCTCAGGGTTCCAGTCCCGTCATTGCGAGACGCTCTCGTAGGTACGTGCGCAGAAATCCGATCACGTCCGGATGGCTGAAAGGCACGTCGTCGAGCCATGCGGCCAGCTCGGCGGTGTCAACTTCGAACCCGCTCTCGCAATCGCACATGAGGCGCACTCTGCGATGGTCCGAGGTCACGAGAAGTGCGAGCAGGGTCTCGCTCAGGTTGCCGAACGGGGGGAGGTCGATGTGGCTGCGTTGGAACGACGCCGTGATCGTGGTCCCCTCCCCGGGGCGGCTGGAGATCGCGAAGGCCCCACCGCAGTGCTCGGCTGTCTCGCGGAGAAGGGGAATCCCCAATCCGACGCATCGCTCGCACTTCGACGAGTAGTAGCCCCGCTCGACCGCGGCGAGCGTTGGCTCGTCCATTCCTCGTCCGTTGTCGCTCACTTCGAGGATCAGCCGATCCTCCGCGGGCCGACACGTCATCGTCACCGAGATCTCGGACGCCCCCGATGCCATGGCGTTCTGGAACAGGTCGAGGATGTGCATGTCGAGAGTCTCGATCACGTGTCTCCTCCATCGAGATGCTCTGCGGCCGGCGCGCGCCGCTCGACCGAAAGGGACCGTCCCCCGGCGTGGGCAGCGGCGAGCCGGAGTTCGGCCACCGTCGGGCCCTCGATCCGGAACACCGTGACTCGGCGTCCCACAGCGCTAGGCACGTGCGCGTCGGAACTCCAGACGAGAGCGCTGCCGCGGCACGCCGGCGGGAGCGATGCTCCATCGGCTTCGACGAGGGGAAAGCTCATTCCCTCCGGGACGAAGCCAAGCTGGGCGATGAGGCCGTACGGTGTCCGATCGATGTGGGCGGGCACCGCGAGCCCGCCGGACGCAGCAATCCACTCGGCGGCCACTTCGAACTCAAGGTCGAGGGAGTTCAAGAGAAGACGTCTCTCGACGTACACGATGCGCTCGTCCTCATCGACCGCGACCTGGTCGCCGAACGACTCCGGCACGTTCTTCTGTTCCGGCAGCCGCTCGTAGATCCTGGCCGCAAACTCGTGCGCTGCCGCGGCGTCGTCGAAATATGCGAGTAGGTGAACTTCCTCCCGCGTTTGGAGTTCCATGCCGTACAGAAATAGGAGGCCCCGTTTGGACGCCTCGCGGGCGACGACGTCCACCATGCCCATCGTGTTGTGGTCCGCGATGGCAATCAGGTCAAGCCCGCGGGAGACGGCCGCCGCCACGATCGCCCTCGGCGACATCGACAACTCGCCGCAGGGAGACAGGCACGTGTGGATGTGGAGGTCCGCCACGTAGTCCCTCACTGTGCCTCCGGGAAGAGCGCCCGGTGGATCCTCCCAGCGAGGACGAAGGCCGAGTCGGGCGACGTGAGCATCGGGACACCGGCCTCGCGTGCCCGCTCAATGACGCTGTCCGACGCACGGGAGCCGCAGGCGAGGACGATGCCGGCCAACCCCGCAACCTGCGCGACCGCTATGACGTTGGCGTGGCGCTGGATCGTAACCCAGATCTCGCCTGGCTTCGCGGAAGCGAGCGCGTGCGAAAGCAGATCCCCACTGTAGCAGCCCACGACGGCGACATCCAAGCCGCTTCCTTCACTCAGTGCGTCCCACTCAAGAAGCGTGGCCAGTTCTCGGAGCGTCATCTTTCCTCCTCTCGATCCGACAGCGGACTCGCGTCCCCTTCCCCATGTGGGAGTGGATCTCAAACCAGTCGGAGTTTCTCTGGATGTTCGGCAACCCCATGCCCGCGCCGAAGCCGAGATCCGTCGCCCAGCCCGGCGCCGTCGAGTAGCCCGGCGTTAACGCCAAGTCAATGTCCCCAATGCCGGGTCCGTCGTCCTCGATGAGGATCTCGATCGCCTCGGGGTACACGTCGACTTCGACGGTCCCTCCATGGTCCGTGTACACGATGAGGTTCATTTCCCCCTCGAAGGCGGCAATGCCTGCCCGTCGGGCGTCTCCGGCGCTGACGCCCCATGCTCGGAGTTCCCGTTTGATTTGAGCGGAAGCGCTCCCACCGTGTTCGATGTCGCGCGCCTTGATGCGATGGACGAACCGCTTCACTCCTCCATCGGTCGGTTCTTGCACGGCTTCACCCCATGGGCGTACAGGAGCCCACACGTCTCGAACATGGTCTTCTTCGTGCCGATGATGGGGATCCCCAGATGCTCGGCATGAGCGACCGTTGAGTCCGTCGGGCGCTTCCCGCGCACAAAGATGATGGCAATGACGTTCAAGATCTCCGCGACCCGAATCAGCTGTGGGCTCATGTTGCCCGTGACCAAGGTCGTTCGTTCATCAGTGAGAGCGAGAAAGTCAGACAAGAGGTCGACGGCGTACGCGCGGTCGATCAGGAGATCGCCGCGGCCGACGCCGGCGAGGACGTCTCCCTCAACCAACTCGACTACATCGCGCATCAACATGGTGACTCCCTAGGACCCAAACTTCGGGCAGCGATTGGCGTAGCTCATGAGCATCGGCAGGACCTGGCCGCTGAAGCGGAGGAGGCCGCCGCGGGCCGCCGCTCGTTCGCCGAAGGTCGCCACGTCGTCGCGGCGAACGTTCGGGCCCGCAAAGAGGATGGGCACCGGATCTGCCGTGTGGTCGCCGTAGTCGATCGGGGTGGTGTGATCCCCCGTGAACGCGAGGTGGGTGCTCTGCCAGTCGAGACGTTCGAGGAGCGGAGCGATGAACTCCGCGTCGATGCGTTCGATGAATGCCGTCTTGGCGGCCGCATTCTGGTCGTGCGCCGCGTTGTCGGTGCCCTTGATGTGGACGAAGACGAGGTCGTACGTTGCGAGGGCGGCCAACGTCGCCTCGGCCTTGGCGCGTAGGTTCGTGTCGAGTCCCCCCGTGGCGCCTTGCACGTCGATCGAGTCGAGCCCGCAGGCGAGCGCGACTCCTCGATAGAGGGCTCCGCCCGCAATCACCGCGCCGCGCACGTCGTAGATCGATGAAATGGAAGGGATGTGCGGGCAGTCGGCGGCGCCTCGCACGAGCAGGATGTTGGCCGGCAGCTTGCCTGCTGCGGCGCGCGTGCGATTGAGCGGTAGATCCTTGAGGAGTTCGTAACTCTGGCGGGTCAGCTCGTTCACCGCCGCGGCCGTCCGCTTGGCCGCGGTGCCGTCGGCCATCGGTCTCGCGGTATGGATCGCGGCGCCGACTTCGTGCGGATCGGTCTCGCTGACGTGGGGCGAGAGGTCCTTACCGCGCAGGAGAAGGGCGCCGCGGTGCTCAGTCGAGGCGCGGAACTGGATCTCCACGCCCGGTGTCTTCAACCGCATCGCGCCGAGAGACGCCGCCAGCTCTTCTTGCCCGGACTCGATGCGTCCGGCGCGTCGATCGACGAGGCGCAACCCATCGTTCGTCGCCTCGACCGTAGCGAAGTTGGCGCGAAAGCAGATGTCGCTCGGGCGCACGTCGAGCCCGATACCGAGGCACTCGAACACTCCGCGACCGGTGTACAACTCGTGCGGGTTGTAGCCGAGCAGAGACAGATGGGCCGTGTCGCTGCCCGGCCGAATGCCGGGGCCGATCGGATCGACGAGGCCTGTGGCGCCGCGATCAGCCAGCTCGTCGAGATGCGGCGTCCGCGCCGCTTCGAGGCACGTGCGCCCGTCCATGTCCGTGGGCCGTCCGCCGAGCCCGTCGGCAATGACGAGGATTCCCTTCATGTCTCCTCCCTCAGCGTTCGCGAAGACGGTATCCAACGCGCCGCGGCTTTTCAATTCGCTTCCCTAGCGGAATCCGGTGCCATCGTGGAGGCGATCTTGTCCTGGAATCTCGGCCGTCCGTCCGACAGAATGAGGCGCGCAAGAAGGGGGAGCCGATGTCGGGAGGAGCACGCTGGAGCGATGTCTTGGTCGAAGCCATTCGCTGCGCGACTGTCTCGCTCCCGCCCGATGTCGTCGCCGGACTGCGGCGCGCTCTCGACGGCGAGACGTCGGACCTCGCGCGGCTGCAGCTGGGGACAATGCTCGACAACGCCCGCGTGGCGCGTGCAAGCGGGCTTCCCTTGTGCCAAGACACGGGAACTCCGGTCTTCTTCGTGCGTGCCGGCGTGGAGAGCCCGTGGCTCGCCGACCTCCCGGGCGCACTCGTCGACGCAGTGCGCGCGGCGACCGACTCGATTCCGCTTCGGCCGAGCGCGATCGATCCCTTCACGAATCGCAATGTCGGCAACGTCGGTCGCGGAGTGCCCGTCATCGACTGGGATCTCGTGCCTGGCGCAGAGATCGCGATCACGTACGTTGCCAAGGGAGGCGGCAGCGAGAACGCGTCCGGTCTGCTCTTCGTCGTGCCGGGCGAAGGCACGGCCGGTGTCCTGCGCGCTGTCCTCGCTCACGTGGTGCGCGTCGCGCCACGCGCGTGCCCGCCGGTCATCGTCGGCGTCGGCATTGGGGGCACCGCCGATCTTGCCTTGCGGCTCGCCAAGCGGGCGCTCATCCGCCCGCTCGACGCGCGTCACGACGATCCTGCCGTCGCCGCGTTCGAGGTCGAGCTTCTCGACGCGGTCAACCGGTCGGGGATTGGCCCGATGGGGCTGGGTGGAGCGTGCACGGCCCTCGCGGTCCACGCGGACTTTGCCTATCGCCATCCGGCGTCCTTGCCGGTCGGCGTCGCGTTGCAGTGCTGGGCCGACCGACGAGGGACCGTGCGCATCCCGGCGAGCGGGATCGCGGAGGTCGTCGAGTGATCCGCAAGGTCGAGCTGCCGGCCTTGGCCGCCGAGGTCGCCTCGTGGCGCGTCGGCGATGTCCTGTCGCTGTCTGGAGTCGTCCTCACAGCGCGTGACCTCGCCCATCGCCGCATCCTGGAGGCTTGCCCCCTCGATGCCGGCGAGCGCGGTCCCGACCTCCCGTTCGATCCGACTGGCCTTCCCATCTTCCACTGCGGGCCGCTGGCTCGGCGCGACGGCGTTCGGTGGACAATCACCGGCCTTGGACCCACCACGAGCGCGCGCATGGAGTCGACGACCCCGGCCATCATGGCCCGCTACGCGACGCCCTTCCTCATCGGGAAGGGGGGGATGGGGCCGGCCACGCGTGCCGCCCTCGTCGAACGCGGCGGCGCGTACCTTGCGGCCGTCGGCGGAACCGGCGCGCTCGGCGCTCGCGCGGTGGCCGAGGTCGTCAGCGTGGCGTGGCTTGAGGAGCTTGGCATGCCCGACGCGGTCTGGATTCTTCGCCTGAGCGAGTACGGACCCCTCATCGTCACGATGGACTCGCAGGGGCGCGATCTCCACGAGGAGGTCGTCTGCGCTGCGGAGAGGACCCTTGGCAACGCGTCTCGATGAGGCCGCGCGCCGCAGCGCACGCTACGATGATGCTGCCCCAAGAGGAACGAGGAGGGCTCATGGCGGAACGGAAGCCGGTGTCTCCTGAGGACGATCGCGTGAAGCGGGCCGCGGCCCCCGGGGAGAGGGCGCCTCGCCTCCACGCCTTCTACCGAGGCAAGATCGAGGCGTCGGTGAAGTGCGCGATCACGAGCTTCGACGACCTCTCCGTCTGGTACACGCCCGGCGTCGCCGCTCCGTGCAAGGAGATCGCGGCCGATCCGTCGAAGCTGCGCGACTACACCAACGTCGCCAACGCCGTGGCCGTCGTGTCGGACGGCTCCCGCGTCCTTGGCCTCGGCAACATCGGCGCCCGTGCCAGCCTTCCCGTCATGGAGGGGAAGGCGCTCCTCTTCAAGTACCTCGGCGGCGTCGGCGCGTTTCCGATCGTGCTCGACACCCAGGACGAGGACGAGATCGTGCAGGCCGTGCGCTGGATCGCCCCCGGCTTCGGCGGGATCAACCTCGAGGACATCGCAACGCCCAAGTGCTTTCCGATCCTCGATCGGCTGCGGGCCGCGCTAGACATCCCTGTCTGGCACGACGACCAGCAGGGCACGGCGGCCGTCACGCTCGCCGGGCTAGTCAACGCGCTCCAGCTCGTCGGGAAGCGGCTCGACCGGGTGACGATCGCCCTGCTCGGGGTGGGTGCGGCCGGCGCGGCCACGCTCCGCGTGCTCGTGGCCGCCGGGGTCATGGCGGGCGACGTCCGCGTTGTCGACATCGTCGACGGAGCGCCGTCTGTTCTCGGCTCCGGCCACGATCTCGAACGGCTTTTCCCGCACCGCGGTGCCCTCCTCGCGCGAACGAACTCTGACGGAGTCCGCGGATCGACGGCCGAGGCTCTCACGGGAGCCGACGTCGTCATTGCGTTCACCAAGCCGGGGCCGGACACGATCCAGAAGGATTGGATCCGGCGGATGAACCCTCGCGGCATCGGTTTCTTCATGGCCAACCCCGTGCCCGAGATCTGGCCGTGGGAGGCCGCTGACGCGGGACTCGCCATCGTCGGCACCGGCCGCGGCGACTTCCCGAACCAGATCAACAACTCGCTCGGCTTCCCCGGCATCTTTCGCGGCACGCTCGACGTCTGCGCGGCGACGATCACGGATGAGATGGCCATCGCCGCGGCCTACGCCATTGCCAAGACGGCCGAGGATCGAGGCCTACGCGAGGACTCGGTTCTCCCGACGATGATGGAGACGAACACGTTCGTGAACCAGGCTGTGGCCGTGGGACTGAAGGCGATCGAGCAGGGCATCGCGCGCCGCATCGTGACCGAGGCTGAGTTGCGTGCCGAAGCGGAGCTTCGCATCTGCCGCGCGCAGAGCGAGACGGCGCTCCTCCAGCGCGAAGGACTCATCCCCCCGCCTCCCCCGTAGGGGAGGCGTTGCCGCCCACTCGGATTGACCTGGTAAGTCTATAGTTCTTGGCCGACTATAGACGGCCGTGCTAGAATGCGCATCGACACAGGAGGCACGGTGTTCCAGCGCAAAGTGCAGAAGACGGGAGGGTCGACGTACTTCGTGACGCTCCCCAAGGAGTGGGCGGACGAGGTTGGCATCAAGCCACAGGCCACAGTCAGTCTCATCCCGAGCGACTCGGGCGCGCTCTTGCTCGTGCCGGAGGGCCTCCCGGCGCGCAACCGCTGCACGGTCACGATCGGCGAGTGGGGGTTCGATCGACTACAGCGCGAGATCATCGCGCGCTACATCGTGGGGTTCGACGTCATCGACGTTGAGTCCGACAAGATCCGCACCGAGCAGCGGCGCATGGTTCGGCAGATCGCCCAAGGCCTCGTCGGGCT
>Ga0247841_10012691_pt1 | contig 10926 bp, 12 predicted proteins | sample LaCruzMarch2015__2_FD_192410 | JGI IMG/M metagenome (GOLD analysis project Ga0247841, IMG submission 192410) | Freshwater microbial communities from meromictic Lake La Cruz, Castile-La Mancha, Spain - LaCruzMarch2015_18m | ecosystem: Environmental > Aquatic > Freshwater > Lake | place: Spain...
GGAGTGGATCACGGGACAGGTGCTACAGGTCGGTGGTGGAAATCGCATGTGATAAATATCCGAAACGGTTCAAGGGAAAACCGCCAACACCTGCGTTACTTCCCCCAGCCGTTTGGATCAACAAACCGGCGTTGCCAAATAGCGAACCGGTGCTACACTAAATTGTTGTCGGAGGTGTCTCATTTTCATTGACAAGTTCCGTTGGCGAATAATTGGGGCAGGAAGGTGCTTAGGGCGGGGATGAAGGTGACGAGCATCAGGACCCCCACGGCGATGAGAAAGGGGACCCAGATCCCCCGGCTCAATCTTTCCAGGGAGAGGCCGGAGATGCTGCAGATGGAAAACAGGACCGCCCCCACGGGCGGGGTGATCAGTCCCAGGACAAGATTGAAGCAGACCACGACGCCGAAATGGACAGGATCGATGCCCATTTTCGCGGCGACGGGGGCGATAACCGGCATGAGGATTGTCAGGGCCGGGGCCGTTTCCAGGGGGATGCCGATGAGGAGGAGAAGGATATTGACGAGGACCAGAAAGATCCAGGGTGAAGAAGAGACGTTGACGATGGCTTCCATGATCCGGATGGGGAGCTGCTCCGCTGCCACGATCCAGGCGAAGGGCTCGGAAAGACCGATCAGGAGCATGACCGCTGCCGATTCGACGCCGGCGGTGAGGAAGATGCCGGGAAGCCTGGAGATCCGCAGGCGTCCGTAAAAGCAGAAACCGGCGACCAGGGCGTAAGCGACGGCGATGCCCGCCGCCTCCGTAGGGGTGAAGACGCCGCCGAGAATGCCGCCGATGATGATTACGGGCAGGGCCAGGGCCGGCAGTGCCCTGACGGTTCCCGTAAGGATTGCCCGCAGGCTCGCCCGCTCTTCCCGCGGATAACCGCGCTTACGGGCAATCCAGACCATATAAACCATGAGGGCCAACCCCAGGAGGATGCCCGGGACGATTCCCGCCAAGAAAAGGGAGGCGATGGAGACATTGGCGATGACCCCGTAGATGATGAAGGGGATGCTGGGGGGGATGATCGGACCCATGCAGGCGGCCGTAGCCGCCAGGGCGGCAGAGATTTCGTCGTCGTATCCGGCGCTGCTCATGGCGGGGAGCAGGAGGGAGCCGATGGCTACGGCTGTGGCCACGGCGGAGCCAGTGATGGCGGCAAAGAGGGCGCTGGCCAGGATCATGGCCAGGCCCAGACCGCCCCGGATGTGACCCATGAGAAGGCGGGAGAAACGGACCAGGTCGGCGGTGATGCCCCCTTCCTTCATCAGGTTCCCCGCGAGGATGAACAGGGGAATGGCGAGGAGGGGAAATGAGGAAAGACCGGCAAAGGTGGTCTGGATGATGATGGTCGGGGAAAGGCCGTCTTTAAGGAGGACATAGGCCAGGGAGGCACCGCCGAGGACCAGAGCGATGGGCAGGCCGATAGCCATCAAGACAATAAAGGAGGTCAAAAACAGCGTCAACGGATACTCCTCCTTGTATATGGAAATCCCCCCAGCCCCTCTTTACGAAAGGGCGGTAAGGGGGGATTCCCATGTTTCGTTGAGCCCGCTTCGATCATGGGTTATAGTTATATTTTGCGGTTATCTTCCGGCGCTGCAAACAACATCCCCGCCAGATCCTCGAAGGTAATGAGGACCATCAGGCCGAAGCCCGCCGGCAGGGCGGCATAGGGCAGGGCCATGGAAATCTCCAAGGCCGGCGAGATCTGGGGCAGGTTGATCAGGGTCTGTTGCAGACCGTACCAGGTCAGGATCAGAAGCAGGACAAGCATCAGGCACAGCGAACCGCCCCGGGCGATCCGGGCCGCCCGGTACGGAAGCCTGTCGATAATGGTGGTCAGGCTGATCTGATAGCCTTTTCTGAGGCCGATGGCCGACCCCATCATGGAGAGCCAGACCAGGGAAAAGGTTGCCGCCTCCCCGGACCAGCTCGGCATGGCCCCGAGGAGATAACGTCCCGCCACTTCGTAGGGGATGACAATGGCCATGATCGCCATGGTCAGGATCGTGATCCCCCCGGCAAATTTCAATAAAAACCCATTAAGTAGGGACAGGGCATGCAATGATGGTTCCTGCCCGGAAAGCACCGGTGCTGCTCCGTTGCCGTTCATTATTTGGTATTGATGATCGCTTCTACCTTGTCCTTGCCAAAGGACTGGATGAATTCCCCCATCGCCCCCTCCATGATCTTGTACCAGGCCCCCTTGTTGATGTCCTTGGTCACAGTCATACCCTTGGCGGCCAGTTCGGCGATCTGTTTTTCTTCGTTTTCCCGACCGAGTTTGCGCTGGTAGGGGGCGACCTCCCGGGCCGTCTTCACTAACATATCCTGGTCTTCTTTTGTGAGGGCCTGCCAGGTCTTGGGGCTGACGACAATCAGGGCCGGAGAATAGACATGTTGGGTCAGGGATAGATATTTCTGAACCTCGTTCAATTTGGACGTGTAGATGACGGCGACGGGATTTTCCTGGCCGTCGATGGTTTTCTGCTGCAGGGCGCCATAAACCTCGCCATAGGCCATGGGGACGGGATTTACGCCGACGGCCTTCCAGGCGGCTATATGGATCTTGTTTTCCATCGTCCTGATTTTCAGGCCCTTGGCGTCGGCAGGGGTTTTCACGGCTTTCTTAGAGTTGGTGAGGTTCCTGAAACCGTTCTCCCAGAAGGCCAGGCCCTTGAGATTGGCCTTGGTTAGATCGTCGAGGAGCTGACGGCCGAGGGGACCGTCGAGGACCTTGTCCACGTGAGCGTAATCACGGAAGAGAAACGGCAGATCCAGAATGCCGATGGAGGGACTGAAACCGCCGACCGGGCCGGTGGAACCGACGTAAAAATCAATGGTCCCCTGCTGGATTGCCTCCAGGAGCTCCCGTTCCCCCTTGCCAAGCTGGCCGTTGGGATAAATGGTGATCTCGATCTTGCCCTTGCTCCGTTCCTTGACGAGTTCGGCAAACCTGGCCGCTCCCTGGTTATAGGTGTGATCCATTGCCGTCAGGGAGGCGAGCTTGAAGGCGATCTTGCCTTCCCCTTTGGGGGCCGCTTTCTCCTGTCCGCCGCCGCAACCGCCGATGATCAGCGCCAAAATTAAAGCAGGCAGTAAAAATGTTATTTTTCTCGACATGATCTCCTACCTCCGTTTATTAAGTTTAACCATCAATTTTGATGCCACCATTAACAGAACATCCGGTTGCTTTCAACAGGAACATCGCGGGCCGTCCTTCCCGGTGGAAGAAACAGCCCATATTCATTCATTGACGATCCGATAAGAGACGTTCAATTTCTTTTCTACGGCTATCAGCACCATATTCGTGGTACTCTGGTTCCCTATCGGTGATGTGGAGGTAATTGTAAGCTGAATGATGTGCTCGGCTCCGCCAAGAGCACTTGCCACGGCCAATAACAGCCCCAATAAACATAGATTATTTGCAGGGAAATTATATTCTATTTGTCCTTGCCAAGAGACTAAAAAAATTTCTTGACAATTTCATTTCAATGCTTTAATTCCCACCAAAAAGATAGAAATTGTAGAGAAATGAAATTATCAACCAGAGGCAGGTACGGGGTACGGTTCATGTTCGACCTTGCCACCCATTACGGGGAAGGACCGATCTATCTTAAAGATATTGCCCAGCGTCAGGGGATCTCGGAAAAGTATCTCTGGCATCTCGTGACGCCCTTGAAATCCGCCGGCTTGATAACTACCGTCCGGGGGGCGAAGGGGGGCTATTATCTGTCCCGTTCTCCCCAGGATATTAACCTGATGGATGTCGTCAAGGTCCTGGAAGGTCCGATCTGTTTCGTCGATTGCGTGGAGAACTCTTCCCTTTGTGACCGGGCGGAAGGCTGCATTTCCCGGGAGGTTTGGGGAGAGGTGTCCCATAAAGTCGACGAGATTCTCTCTGGGATCACCCTGGAGAATCTGATGGAGAGGCAGCGCGGCAAAACGCCCGATGCGGCCATGTTCATATGATGAGGATTGTACTTATGATAATGTGTTGTTGCACTGGGGCGTGTTGTCCGTTCAACCGGGAGGGATTAGCATGAGCTGATCTTCCCTGATCAGTGACGGAGCAAAGGCCCACTACGCCGATATGAAGGCGTATTTAGTGGGTTTTCTTTTTCAGCATATTTAAGGAGTGAAGAAATCATGTCAAAGAGAAGATTGGATACCTTAGTCGTTCACGCCGGCCAGGAAGCCCCCGATCCCGCTACCGGCGCCCGGGCCGTCCCCATTTATCAGACCACGTCTTATGTCTTCAAGGATACGGCCCACGCAGCCGGCCTTTTTGCCCTCCAGCAATTGAGCAGGGAGGAGCAGGAGGCGACGGGGGTAACGGAAGACTTCATTCGTTTATCCATTGGCATCGAGGATGTCGAGGACATTAAAGAAGATATCGATCAGGCATTGAAAAAGGCCGCCCGGTCCTGAGTCCGGGACAACCCCGACGAAGCAAAACAGTTCCTCCCCCTTCAAGGGGGAACATAGATACGAAATTTCCCTCCCCCTTCAAGGGGGAGGTCAGGAGGGGGATGGGTTTATGAATCTTAGTCGATATAGGGGGAAGCATGAAAATATATAATGATATTACCGAAACCATTGGCTATACCCCCCTGGTGCGGCTGCATCGGATCGCGAACGGGAGCAAGGCGCAGGTGGTGGCAAAACTGGAATCCTTCAATCCTCTGTCCAGTGTCAAGGATCGCATCGGCGCCGCCATGGTCGAGGACGCGGAAAAACGGGGACTTCTGAAGCCCGGCGCCGTCCTGGTGGAGCCCACGAGCGGCAACACCGGCATCGCCCTGGCTTTTGTGGCGGCTTCCCGGGGTTACCGGCTGATCCTGACCATGCCGGACACGATGAGCGTGGAAAGACGGCAACTTCTGGAAATCTTCGCGGCGGAGCTGGTTCTCACTCCGGGGGCGGAAGGGATGAAAGGGGCCATCAGGAAGGCGGAAGAATTGGCCGCGACGATTCCCGGCGCCTTGATGCTCCAGCAGTTCAACAACCCGGCCAATCCCGAGATTCACCGCCGGACCACGGCGGAGGAAATCTGGAACGACACGGACGGGCAGGCGGATATCCTGGTGGCCGGCGTCGGCACCGGCGGAACAATCACCGGGATCGGGGAAGTCCTCAAGGCCCGGAAACCGGGATTCCGGGTTGTCGCCGTGGAGCCCGCCGATTCGCCCGTCCTTTTAGGAGGACCGGCGGGACCGCACAAGATTCAGGGCATTGGCGCGGGCTTTGTCCCCCAGGTGCTCAATAGAGATGTCATCGATGAAATTATCAAGGTAACAAACGATAACGCCGGGATCATCGCCCGCCGTTTAGCTAGGGAAGAGGGCATTCTGGCGGGAATATCCTGCGGAGCCGCCGTGTGGGCCGCCCTGGAGGTCGCAAAGAGACAGGAAAACGAGGGCAAGTTAGTGGTTGCCATCCTCCCCGACACGGGGGAACGATACCTGACCACCTGGTTGTTTAGGGAATAAAATCAGGTCCACCCCATCCCCACCCCGCCCTCCCCTTGAAGGGGAGGGGGATTTTTCGCCCTTCGGGGATGGCGATGTTTTCCCACCTAAAGGAGGGTGACATAGTGCCTAAAGGAAGCATAAGGCTATTGTTCCTCCCCCTTCAAGGGGATGGGCGGGGTGGGGATGGGTTTAGAAAGGAACGTAAAAGGAATACAACTTGTCGTCTACATTTAACAAATACCCGGAGCGTCCCGATCATCGCATAATTTACGACGCGATCGCGCCGGAATCGCGGGTCCTCGATCTGGGCTGTGGTACGGGAGAGCTTCTGTATCGCCTGGTTCGTTTCAAGCAGGCCCGGGTTCAGGGGATCGAAATGGACAAAAAGGCGTTTTCTGAATGTGTGAAAAGGGGATTGAGCGTCTTCCATGGGGACATTGAAACGGGTCTTGTGGAATATCCAGACGGGGCTTTTGATGATGTCATCATCAATCAGTGCCTTCAGGAAGTGCGCAAGGTTGATTTTGTTATCGAGAAATCCCTGCGGGTGGGGAAGCGGGTGATCGTGGGGTTTCCTAATTTTGCCCATTTCCAATCCCGACTGATGCTGGGCTTGGGGGGACGCGCACCGGTTACCCCATCCCTGCCCTATTTATGGTATGATACGCCGAATGTCCGGTTTCTCAGTATCAAGGATTTCCAGATATTCTGTGCTGAAAAAGAACTGAAGATTCTAAGCGCCCATTTTCTGGGCAAGATGGGGCCGGTTACTTTATGGCCGAACCTCTTTGCCCTGAATGCGGTTTTTGTGCTGACAAAAGGAAAGGAAGGTGGATGAAAATGAAACCTGTCTATTTTGATTACGCGGCGACGACCCCCTGCGACCCGGAGGTAGTGGCGGCCATGTTGCCGTATTTTTCTGAACGTTTCGGTAATCCGGGGAGTATGCACGCCTTCGGCCAGGAGACGAAAGGGGCCGTCGAGGAGTCCCGGGAGCGGATCGCCTCCTTTTTAGGGGCGGCGCCGGGGGAGATCGTCTTCACAAGCGGCGGTACGGAGAGCAACAATATGGCCGTCAAGGGGGTGGCCTATGCCCGGCGGGGCAAGGGGAACCATATCATCACGTCCACTATTGAACATCACGCCGTTCTGGAGCCCGGCCACTTTCTGGAGAAAGAGGGCTTTGAGGTCACAATTCTGCCCGTCGATGGCGACGGACGCGTCGATCCCGATGATGTCCGCCGGGCCATTACGGATAAAACGATCCTTATTTCCATCATGCATGCCAATAACGAGATCGGGACTATTCAGCCCCTTGCCGAAATCGGCAAGATCGCCAGGGAGCGGGGTGTTTACTTTCACACCGACGCTGTCCAGACCCTGGGGCATCTGCCCTTTACCGTGAACGACCTGAACGTGGATCTCCTCAGCGCCTCCGCCCACAAGTTGTATGGTCCTAAGGGAGTCGGTCTGCTATACGTGCGGAAGGGAACGCGGCTAACTCCGTTCATGCACGGAGGAGAGCAGGAAAACAAACGCCGGGCTTCGACCCACAATGTGCCGGGAATCGTCGGTTTCGGCAAGGCCGTAGAGATGGCCCGGGATTCCGTGGGAAAAGAGGTCCGGGACCTTACCGCCTTTCGGGACAAGCTGATCATGGGCTTTCATGGGGAGATGGATCAGGTGAAGCTCAACGGCCATCCGACGCAACGCTTGCCCAATAATGTCAATATCTCTATCGCTCATGTGGAAGGAGAAGGGATGCTCCTCAGCCTGGATATGCTTGGTATCGCCTGTTCCACCGGTTCGGCGTGCTCCTCGGCGAGCCTGGCGCCGTCACCTGTCCTCATGGCCATCGGCCTTTCCCATGAACTGGCTCACGGCTCCCTGCGCTTCAGTATGGGACGGCCGACGACGGCGGCGGATGTTGACCGCCTCTTGGAGGTATTGCCCCCGGTGGTGGCAAAGTTGCGGGCTATGTCGCCATTATACAAATAAAAACGAGGTTGCCATGAGTCAATACAGTGAAAAAGTGATGGATCATTTCGCAAATCCCCGCAATGTCGGGGAAATCGAAAACGCCGGCGGCATCGGCAAGGTGGGAAACGCTGTCTGCGGTGATATTATGAACCTCTACCTGCGGGTGGAAAACAACATCATCACTGATGCCAAATTCAAGACCTTCGGGTGCGGAGCGGCGATTGCGACCAGTTCCATGGTCACGGAGCTCGTGAAGGGTAAAACAATAGAAGAGGTCCTGGCCATAACCAACCGTGCCGTGGCGGAGGCCCTGGGAGGGCTCCCGCCCATCAAGATGCATTGCTCCGTTTTAGCCGAAGAGGCCTTGCAGTCGGCCATTGACGATTACTTGAAGAGACAGCGGGATAAAACATGACCAGGAAGAAGGTGGCCATAGCCATCAGCGGCGGTGTGGATTCCTCCGCCGCGGCCTGGCTTCTTAAGGAAGATGGACATGATGTCGTCGGAGTCACCATGTGCCTGGGCATTCCCACGGTAGAAGATGGACCCGTCAAGTGCTGCGGTCCCAAGGAGATCGAAGACGCCCGCCGTGTCTGCCAGAAGCTGGGGATTCCCCATTACGTTCTTGATTTTGCCGTTGATCTCGACGCCATGGTCATTCGGCCCTTCATCGCCGAATACCTGCAGGGGCGGACCCCGAACCCCTGTGTGGAATGTAACCGGGCCATCAAATTCGGGACCCTCCTCCACAAGGTGCGGGCCATGGGCTTCGAGTACCTGGCCACCGGACATTATGCCCGGGTGGATCATGATCATGTACCATCCCGCCTGCGCGTCCCCCGGGATATCAGGAAGGATCAGACATATTTCCTCTACGCCATGGGCAAGGAGGACCTGCAACATGTGCTATTTCCCCTGGCCGATTATCAAAAGGACGAAGTGCGGAAACTGGCCGCAGCGGCCCAACTCCCTACTTCGGAAAAACCGGATAGCCAGGATATCTGCTTCATCCCCAAGGAAGGATTGGAACCTTTCATCAACCAGCATGCCCTGGAAAAGATACCTCCGGGAGATATCGTGGACCGTGAGGGAAGGGTGCTCGGCCGCCATCGGGGGCTGCCCTTTTATACCATCGGACAGCGGGGCGGCCTGGGGATCAGCAATCCCGTTCCCCTTTATGTCCTGTCCCTTGATATTGAGCGCAACCGGCTTGTGGTCGGAGAGAAGCACGAGGTCCGGGCAACGGGACTCATTGCCGACCGTATCAACCTGCTGGTGGATTATACCCCCACACGGGCGACGGCCAAGATAAGATATGCCCATCGTGCGGCGCCCTGTGATGTGAGCTGGGAAGATACACTCATGACCGTCCATTTTGATCAGCCCCAGGAGGCGATCACTCCCGGCCAATCGGTGGTCGTTTACGATGGTGATGTGGTTGTGGGAGGAGGCCTTATCCGGGAGGCAATCAAATAAAATAAAACGAATTACGGAGAATGCAAATGAGTAAAATAGTTCTTAAAAAATGTCCCAAGGTTTATATCCTCGAAACACACCGTTCCAAGACGCCGGATTCCACCCTTCAGTTTGTAGAGAGGATCAAGGAAACGGTCGGCATGATATCCTTCCGGAACGCTACGGAAGTGGACAGGATCGGGATACAGGTTTTCACCTGCGATCGCATCAGGCCTGACGGTTCAAAAACAAGTCACACCGGCAAGGGCATTTCTCCGATCCAGGCGCAGGTCTCCATCACTATGGAGGCAATTGAGCGCTACTGTTCCGAATTCAGAGAGGAATATATAAATAAGCTTGTTCTGGGCAGTTACAATCAGCTCAAGTGCAGATTCAACATCCTCGATCCTTGGGAAATGATTCTTTCCGGATTGAGCGATTATAATCACGACCTGGAAATATACTGGACATGGGGGTGGGACCTGTCCAAAGAAGAAGACATTCTTATCCCGGCATGCGCCGTATATCATCCTTTCCACAAGGACAAAGTATTAATGATGAACACCCATACCAACGGCATTGCCGCCGGGAATACCATGGAGGAGGCGGTGATTCACGGTCTTGCCGAGCTCATCGAGCGAGACGCCTGGAGTATTGCCCAATATACTCAACATTTCCACGATGCCATCTTTATCGAAGACGATCCGGAGAACGAATTCATCATCGGCGTCTTCGAAAAGTTTGAAAAGGCAGGGATTGAACTGGTAGCCAAAGACCTCACCACCGATGTGGGGATGCCGGTGGTCGCTGCCTTCTCTCGAGATCTGCAATACCAGACTATGGAGATCATAGATGGCTTCGGAGCCCATCTGGATCCAAAAGTAGCCACGGTTCGCGCGCTCCTGGAGATTGCGACGACCCGCGCCCTTCTCATCCAGAAATTCGGATTTGAAGGGATGTGCGACACGGCGCCTCTTTATCTTCGCGACGGGGAAGATGAAAACCCCCGTTTCTATGCCTATGATCAAAAGGGTATCAAGGAACTCGAGGTCGGCTACAGCACCGACATTTATGATGATATTCAAAGCATGATTTCCAAGCTCCGGGCGCGGGGTTTGGAGCAGGTGATCGCCGTTAATCTCACCAGGGCCGATGTGGACATTCCCACCGTCCGGATGATCGTCCCCGGACTGGAAACTTATTGTTTCGACAAGACAAGGGTTGGGAAACGGGCCATGAAAGCACTCGCTGAGGAAGATTGATTGGCAGCGGAGATTTTGTGACCGGATCAGGGATGGACGAAAGTTATTATGTCTGTGGCAAGGCCTTTCCGGTCCACAGTGATTATTGGTCAGATCCGGCCTTTCCATAGACGGCATACTGCAAAAAAGTCTTCGTAACCCGGCTTAGATATTTGTCCTTGCGATAAGCAAAGAAAAATGTCCGGGTCAGATCGACGCCCTTCCAGACGCAGGGATTTGATCAGGCCCAGATACTCTTCCCGGACAATGGACAGCTTGGACAGTATCCCTATCCCCAAGCCTGATTCCACGGCCTTCTTTACCGCTTCCGTATGACCGAACTCAATGGTCTTCTTTAAGGACACGGCCTGCTCCGCGAGTCTTGCTTCGATAATCCACTTTCAACTGCTCGATCATGTTGAAGATGGTTTCCGTCTTGGAGAAAAGGATTTCCCCCGCCTGGGTAAGGGCTACCTTTTTCCCCAATCTGTCGAAGAGCCGCGTTCCATAGTACTCCTCAAGATCCTTGATGTGCTTACAGATCCCGGGTTGGGTAAGGAATAACACTGCGGCAGCGTGAGTAAAACTCCCCGCTTTGGCCGTTACATGGAAGATCTTCCCTGGCAATAAAAAGAGGCAGACAATGACAATATAAGAGGTGGCCTACCGCCAGTGGACCATGGGTAGCCCAGAAACCGGGGAGGTAAAGAACGGGATGCGAGTGCCCTTGAGGCTGCCGATATAGGCCGTGCGAAGGTCGGCGCCGC
>Ga0247841_10012692_pt1 | contig 10926 bp, 9 predicted proteins | sample LaCruzMarch2015__2_FD_192410 | JGI IMG/M metagenome (GOLD analysis project Ga0247841, IMG submission 192410) | Freshwater microbial communities from meromictic Lake La Cruz, Castile-La Mancha, Spain - LaCruzMarch2015_18m | ecosystem: Environmental > Aquatic > Freshwater > Lake | place: Spain...
AAGTTTGCGTGGCTGAACGGGGTGTCAGACCCAGCGCGGCAGGCGTACTCCCATTCGACTTCATGCGGGAATCGAAAGCCAGGTCCGCATGCACGTGTGAAGGCGATGCAGTCGTTGACGCTGACATTTTCAACAGGGAGTTTCGGCCCAACATGGACGCTCGGGTTGGCGCCAATGATGCGTTCCCACTGTTCTTGCGTAGTGGTGGTTTCAGCAAGATAGAACGGGTGCTTGATATTGCAGGCGATCAGTGTTTCGTCGTCTTTGTGGCCTTCTTCATCGGAGGAAGATCCGATCGTGCATTCTCCGGGTGGGCACAGGAGAAACACGATTCCTGATTCTGGATCGTGGACTTTCCAAGGCAATTTCAGCGCGGCGATTGCCTCGAGCATCGGAGGCGACATGGCAACTGATGAATCGGGGAGTTTGGTGATCACGGCGACACGCCAACCGTGAACGTCAACGAGGGAGCGGTTGCGCCACCAGGTGCGGAGGGGGTGGAGGGTGAAGAGGGAGCGGCTGGCTTTGCGAGCGCCCCGGGGGCGATTATCTGCGTGTGCCGCATGTCTGGCATCGCTCGCGTCTCGCGCGTTGTCCGCATTGTTCCCGTTGTTCATCGAAACCCCCGGCACGAGGCGCTCAATCGGACGGAACTTCGTGCATGATCTACGCCGGTTGCAGTTGACGGGTTGCGGCTCGCGCAGAAATTATTTTGGCGGTTGGGTGGTCGCGCGGCTGCGAGCGAGTGTGCCGCCGAGCCATGCCATGGGGATGTACGCCACTACCAGGTCGAGCGTGATGAACCAGGCGGGGGCCGGGATCATGAAACACATGTTGATGCCGGCAAGCAAGAAGATGCCGCCGATCACGTACGCAGGTCCCATGCGGCGCCTCGCAGACAGCGCAACGGCGACCACCGCGCCGGCGAGAGTCCCGAGTGCGTGCGCGAGGAACGGTGGCGCGAAATGCTTGGGCTGATAGAGGTGAATATTGGCTGCGATGCTTGCAGCGTCATTGACATTGACGCCCTCGGGCGGCGGCACGAGCGTCGCGCCGGCAGCGATGATTCCCCCGTTCACCATGCTGCCAACGATGAGTCCGGCGAGGCAGGCCAGGATGTTGCGGAGGATGTGCGGCAAAGGGGTGATGCTATGTGGCGGTCGGGTTTGGCTGCGTGGATTTGAGTATTTCCAGGCGCGTGGCGGGGCGATGAAGCAATTGCTTCACCGTGGCGTCGTATGTTCACACTCAACCGATTGACCGAACGCCCGCTGGCGCTGCCTGCGGATGGCGGATGGGTCATCGATCAATAAGGAGACGCACATGTTGAAGTTCAGTCGATTGGCTTACCGTACGTTTGATATCGCCTTTGGCATCGCGGGAGTTTGTTTCGCAGGCCTGTTTATCACGCCGGCAGCGAGCGCGGACGCGGTGTTTCGGATCTCTGACGGCCTCTATGTATGGAGTGGCCCTGGCGGAACCGGTATGGCGAACCAGCTGTCAGCGGGTAACTGGGTTGGTTCTGGCTGGGATTCGTTCCCCGGGGTGAGCCCGCCGTGGAATCCGGTAGTCCCAGTGAATCCGGGAACTACTGGAATTGCGGTGACATCAGGATCTTCATGGAGTTCCGGCGTGGGTGGGTCGGGCGCCGTGTCGATAGCCGTTCCACAGCCAGCAGCGGTGCAGGTGGCTGTACCAGTGGTGGCGGTCGCCGCGCCAGTGACGGTGCACGTGCATGTGACGATTGCAGCGCCGCCTCCGCCGCCAGCACCGTTGTATCTATCGATAAATGGGGAGCCGGTGTTGGTGCCGGCGTCGTTGAGGTGAGAGAGGGCGTGCCCTTCGTCGCCCCATCATCAACTCTTCTTCCCGCGCCCCGCATCCTTGTTGCGCGCGAGTTCCTGCGCAAGCATTTCGACCATACGCTCCAAGCGCGCTAGGCGATCGGGTTCCGCTTCAACCTGTGCCTTCGTTGTTTCCGAGGGCATCGAGGCGCGGGCTATCGATCGACGGGGCGATGCCAGCCAGGATGGAAGGCCGCGCGAATCGGTGGATTCCTGTGCAGACCCGGGGTCGATATCGCGGCGAACGCTGTCGTCTTCGCTTGCGCGTACGTCGTTTGCTCGCTCTTCGCGCAAATGTGCGCGCATCTGCAATGTCGTCAGTGGCGGCACTGGGGACATGGGCGACATGGGCGGCGAGAACTTAACCGGCGTCCGTTGCGCCGATCGCATCGATACGGTTCCGCCGCGCTCTTCTAGCCACATTCGCCAGGCATGCTGGTCGAACTCGTACCGCCGCGGCGGGCGGCCAATGCGGTCCGCTTCGGATGGATCGCGAGTGGTGCGCACCTCTCGAAGCACTCCGCGGTGCACGAATTCCTGCGAACGCCGGCGAAAACTGCTGTTCGACTCCATGGCATCGGGCTCAAGACCCAGCGTTGCAGCAATGGCATTCTGCAGCTCGTTGAACGTGAAGCTCTCGGGCAAGAGCGCTATGACGGCGGGCAGTCCGTCAGTCGGGTTCTGCGTGAGTTGATCGCCGCTCAGTGCGCTGAGGCGAAGGTCATCACCCAAGATGCGTTGTGCAAATGGATCAGTGGTGAGCTCGGCGCGCATGGAGGACATGACATGCCGGCCGAAGGATCGATCGCCCAGTTCGCGACCGAGTCGCTCGAGACCGTACGCAAGATCTTGATCAGCCTCTTGACGGGAGGACTTGCGGTACAGAACTCTTTCGCTCTCGCTGCCATCCGTGCTGGGATCGGTTCCGCTGCTTCGTGCGGCGGCCCACACCGGCATGGCCACACGATTGCCACCCATGAGGCGGGGGAGCAGGGGATGTACGCGCGAGGTGAGGCGCAGCTCTGGCAACTCTTGGGCGATCAACTCGGCGATCCATGCCGCAGGATCCGAACTGTTCTTTGTGGCGCGCATGGCAGCTATCGAGTTCACCGGGATCGCGCGGGTGCCCGCGAGCCGAAGTTGGCACGAGCGGTCGGAGAGCGTGAAGATGACGGGAACAATCAGTGGTTCGAAGTTCGGCATTCCCATGTCGGGGGGTCCTCAAGTCGTTGATCGGCAAGCGAATGTGGGACTATAACATCATTTCGGTTAATTACAAATACATTAGTTGCAATGTTGTGAAATAGTGATAAGATACTCGAGAGCCCTTCCAGGGCCTGCACGGCCGAAGCCGGGCAGTGGGAACGCCTTTCAATAGAGGAACTTTTAAATGCCAGACAAAGCGACGACGGGGAACACGGGGAACACGGGGAACACGGGGAACACGGGGAACACGGGGAACGCGGGGAGCAAGGGGAGCAAGGGGAGCAAGGGGAGCAAGGGGAGCAAGGGGAACACGGGGAACACCGGGACCACCGGTACCGCGCCGAACGCAGAGAACACCACCAATGCAGCGAGCTCCGCGGCTGGCACCAAGGGCACGGCGGACTGCACGCAAATCTCGGTCATTCTGGACCGCACCGGCAGCATGTCGTCCATCCGGGCGGACACGATCGGTGGTTTCAATTCGTTTCTCGCGGAGCACAAGCGTCTGCCAACGCAGGTCACCCTCACCCTCGTGCAGTTTGATTCTCAGGATCCGTATGAAGTGGTGCACGCCTACGCGCCGATCGTTGCGGTTCCGGAATTGACCGAGGAAACATTTGTGCCACGTGCGAGCACGCCACTCTTTGACGCCATCGGGCGGGGCATTGTTGATCTCGATACCCGACTGCGGTCGATGCCGGTGGATCAGCGGCCTGCTCGGATCATCTTTGTCATCGTGACCGATGGTCAAGAGAATTCGAGTCATGAATTCACCGGCGCGCAGGTGCGCAGCATGGTGACCGAACGCCGTGCAGCTGGATGGCAGATTGTGTTCCTGAGTGCTGACGAAGGTGCCATTGCTTCTGGAGAGTCAGTGGGAATTCGCGCGGAGCAGTCCATGGGCGTCTTGAAAACGGCACGTGGCTCAAGCCGATTGTGGAGCACCGTTGCACGTGAGTCTGCGAAGTACAGCGTGTGTATGGCACAGGAAATGAACTTCGATCAAGCCAAGGCGGACTACGCCCGGGAGGATGCTGAACGCGGAAACACTCCGCAATAATTGACTTGCATTTGGATTTGGAATCAGTACACTGATTGCTGCATACAGATCCCCAGCCTTCCTCTGAGAGCTGGGTCGCAACCGAGCGCGCGCAGGCACACCCCTGAATCGCGCGCCACGGTGCGGAGGACACCCCGAAAGGGGCATGTGGCGCAGTTGCGCAAATTGGCCTGAAAATAGGCCGTTTCCGCTACTGATCGCATAGCCCGCGGGTCCGCCGGAATGGCGCGCGCACTTGATTGTGCCGCGTACATCCGGCGGATCCGCGCCTTGGCTGGTGGATTCGTTCGCCACCAGCGCTCAAGGTCTTGATGTCGTGAGGCCTCACTGGCCCCGCGGCTCAAGACTTCAAGGTCTCGCGTGGTGTTCATCCAATTTCTGCATGCGCTCTTCGGAATCGCCCGCTCGTTGTGGGCGGTTGGTTGTTGTTTGTCGCGCACGCGCTTTGGAGTCACTACTCACGCTTGAAAGGCACCGTCACATGAATCCGTCTGAATTACTCGCGTACCTCTCGTCCGTTGTCGCCAACGAAGTTCGTATCAGCCTCATGATTTGGGGCGCCCCTGGCGTTGGCAAGTCAAGCATTGTTGCGCAGGCAGCGCAGCAGGCTGGTCTTGAAAACATTGATATTCGCGTCAGTCAGCTTGCGCCAACAGACCTGCGCGGGCTACCGGTGCCAGAGCGCTTGGAGGAGGGCGGTGGCATTTCTCGTTGGTATCCACCGGAATTCCTGCCGCGCAGTGGGGCAGGGATCCTCTTCCTTGACGAACTGAATATGGCCGCGCCGAGCATGCAGGGTGTCGCGCAGCAATTGATTTTGGACCGGCGGGTTGGCAGTTACCAGCTGCCAGACGGCTGGTTTGTATGGGCCGCAGGTAACCGCAAGGAAGACCGCGCATCGGTGTTCGACATGCCCACGGCGCTTGCGAATCGATTTGCTCACCTTGAGATCTCGCCCGATGTTGAGAGTTTCAAGAAGTATGCGATCGCCCACGGGGTATCGGAACACATCATTGCATTTCTATCGTTCCGCCCGGAACTGCTGCATCGCATTGATCCCACGCAGCCGGCGTGGCCATCCCCTCGTTCGTGGTTTACGGCGGATCGGTTGCTCAAGGCAGGTCTCCCTGCAGATTCGGCAATCGGTGCGGCGGTGAGTGCAGAACTCAGTGCCTTCATCAAGCTGTTCGAAACATTGCCCGATGTCGAGGCAATCCTTGAAGGGAATGGCAAGCACGTTGCCTGCCCGGCGGAACTTTCAGTCAAGTACGCCACCACCGTGAGTCTGGCTCTCCGCGCACGCAGCGGCGAGCACGCCGTCAATGCGTTCCGATGGTTGACCGCCAAGATGACTACGGAGTGGACGCGCACATTCATCCACGATCTTCGGCAGTCGATGCAGTCGAAGGGACTCCAGGGGCCGCTTGCGGTTGCGCTGCTGGCGGAGCCAACATTCAAGGCGTTTGTCAAGGATTATCACGAATTGCAGGTGACAGCATGAGTAGTACCCACGCCGTCGCGCCCGCGGGCGAGGCGCCCATCACCACGGCCGCTGATCGTGAAGCACTTCAGATTCAGCAGCGCAAGCGCATCGCTGCAAGCCAGATTCGTTTGAGTGAATCATTTCCATTCTTTGGAGCCCTCCTCATGATGGCTCCCATTGTGATGACGGACACCATTCCCACCGCGGCCACGAATGGTCGAGATCTTCTATTCAACGCGAGTTTTGTGCATAGACTCAACGCGCAAGAATTGGATGGAATTCTCGTTCATGAATTGCTTCATCTGGCGTTGTCGCATGTACCACGGCGCGGGGTTCGTGATCACATGGTTTGGAACATCGCGGCGGACATCCATGTCAACGGGATCGTTCATTCGATGAAGCAGCTGAAGTTGCCGGCGGGTGCGGTCGAGGATTTCGGGCTTGCGCCGCTGTGCGTTGAGGAGATTTATGAAAAACTTCTCAATGACAGAAAGAGCACTTCAAAGAATCGATTGACATTACGTCGCGAGGCATACAAGTTGGACGTGGTTGACTTGGTTGAACTTCCGGACGACGGAGTGGAGTCGCATGACTCCAGGAACATCTCCGAACTATCAGCCCAACTCGTCAACACGTGGACGTCGAATGTGAGTTGCGCGTTGGGAATGGCGGGTAGGCAGCATTACGGCTCACCACCCGCCGCGCTCTTGCGCATCGTTCTTGAAGCAAATACTCCGCAGATCGACTGGCAATCGGCGCTCTGGCGTTCGGTGGTTCGAACTCCCGATGACTTTGCTGGATTCGATCGGCGTCACCTGTGGCGCGGTCTGTATGTGGAGGTCCTTGAAGCAGACACGGTTGATATCGATGTGTGCATCGACACCAGTGGTTCGGTGTCGGACAGTCAGCTCTCTGATTTCCTGGGCGTACTGCGGAACATCGTGTGTTCGTATCCGTCGGTGCGCTGCAGGCTCTACTACGCCGATTCGCAGTGCGTTGGCCCATTTGAGGTTGACGTCAATCGGCCACTCGCGTCCGCAGTCGGCGGTGGAGGAACGGACTTCCGGCCGTTCTTCGACGCGGTTGCGGCGCGGGTGGCGGCGGACGGCGCGCACAGCAACGCATCGCCAACGGTCATCTACATCACTGATGGATACGGCATGTTTCCGAAGACCGCCCCGGATCTTGACGTGTTGTGGGTTGTCACTGCGGGCGGGCGGGAGTCACGCGATTTCGCGTTCGGAACGGTGTTACGCATGGGAGGTAAGCGATGACTACAAAAAAAATTCGTTCGAATATCAGCGCTGAAGCGGCAAAGCATCCGTTGCTGGCAAGCGATCAAGCACGATCGCGCCTTGAGTACTGCGCCGCCGATCTCCGCGTCTGTCCGACGCCCGAGGTCTGGGAGAACATTGCTTCGCGGCTTAAGGAATCGGTTGGAAACAACGCGGCAATTCGATGTTTTCCAAATTGTCTCACAGGTGCTGCTTCGTTATATCACACCGATCAACATAAATCTGGGTGCATCGAGGAACAGATTGTCTGGGCGGTGAAGTACGGCGTTCTTGATGTTGCCGACGCGTTGTTTCGATCGGTGCCGCACGCGCAGTGGTACCTCGGGTCAGTCAATCTGCATTGGATGGACACCATTGGCGGGCAGATTCCGCGGTACAACCGGGCACAGCGAACGCAACGGCGCGAGAAGGTGTTGCGTGCGAAGGCGAAGCGTGATGCCACGGAGCCGGTTCCGTTGATTCTGCACATTCCGCACAGCCAGGTGGGGATACCTGCTTCGTTGAAGCGTGAGTTTGTTGTTCGTCACAAGAAATTGTCTGCTCATCTGGCGGCGTCAACGGATCACTTTACAGATGAGCTGTTCGATAGCAACCTGCCGAACACCCAGGCGTTGATCTTCCCAATCAGCCGCCTAGCGGTGGACCCGGAGCGATTCGAGCGCGACGCGTTGGAGCCGATGGCGAAACGCGGGCTCGGCGTCCTCTACGAACGTGGTCATGACGGACACGTGATTCGGCGACCGATCACGGGAGCGCGGCGGAAGGAGATCCTGGCGGCGTGGTATCGGCCGCACCATGATTGGCTCACGCAGTCGGTCGATGACGCTCTCGCGCATGCGCCACGCGTATTAGTGATTGACTGCCACACCTTCCCTGATGTGCCGTTTGCAATAGACGCGGATCAGGAAGTGCCCCGTCCAGACGTTTGCATTGGGACGGCCGGCATTCATGCGCCAGCGTGGCTCGTGCGCGCTGCGACAAAGTGGTGCAAGTCACAAGGCTGGTCGGTGCGTGTTGACGCGCCGTACTCCGGTTCGATCGTTCCGGCGAAACACAACGGTAAAGACCGGCGCGTCCTTTCCATCATGATTGAAATCAATCGTGCGCGGTACATGGAGTTGCAAGGCGCACAGGCGGTGCGTCGCGCATCGTTCAAGAAGTGCAAGCGATTCGCTACCGGTCTTGTTGCGTCGTTGCGTGCTGCAGTGGCGCGTGACAATGCAGTGAACAATTTGAAAGTCAGAAAGAGGAAGTCAACATGAACAACCCGTGGCCAGATTCATACCCAGACGACCATACGCGCGCTGCGCAGTTTCCGGAGCGCGCCGTCATGGCGTCCGATCCATCGACGCCGATTGAGAAACTGATAGAGCTGCTGACCCACTTTCCATTGGAAGTGTGCGGCAATCCTGCGTGGCAGTTGGCTGTCATTGCATCTCCATCGATCATTGGTACTTTGAAGCTCGACCAACTTGAAGCGCTTGTCGAGCACGAAAGTACCGGCGGTGGTTTGTGGATGAGCGTGGCGCAGCGGGTGACAACTGTCAAAGGCGATCCCAAGCAATATCTAGTGGATTACATCCAGTGGAATATCGCTTCACGCGCCGACGCTGCCAAGAGTGTTCTTGAAGTTCTTATCAAGCCATGGGATCAGCGCAAGATGGGAACGCCCGCACAGGAGCTGGCACTTCATCGGTTGAACCACCCGGAAGGATCGGGGAGCGGTTGGCAAGAGACGGTTCCGCTTGCGATCGCGGTGAGTGACTACGGTCGTAGCAAACTTCACCGGCAGCGGGATCGATTTATCAGTGGGCTGCTTGCTGAAGGCCACTTGAGTCCGAGTGCGCCAATTGTTGCGGGACTTGTACTGCTTGGTCGAAAGGATGTGAGTGCACGGATCATGAGGCATGTACCGCCAGAGGCGAAGTTGTTGCACGCGATGGACACGTACCGAACGATCGGCCGAACCGGTCGTGTCGATCCGGTAGATTTGTTGTTGCGCGCGGCCATTCGGTGTTGGGACATGGGCCGATCACCTTGCGGCATCCCGTATCGATGCCACGGCACTCGATTCTCGTATCGGCGAATCAGTGATCCGATTTATTACACCCCGATAGCAGCGAGTTTCGCATCACTCACGGAAGCGGCGGACGTCGCGCGTACAGCAATCGCGGAATACAATCGACCAGAAGCCGCGAAACGCACTCTTACGCTTGCCGATTTTTGGAAGCGAACGCGCGTGGAGCGATCGTGCGCTCCGTGGGTGAGTGGCACCGCCGAGCATCTTGCACTTCTCTCCAGTGATTTATGCCCAGCAGAATTGCTGCAAACACGTGCACGGTCACGCGACTGGATGGTCAGACTGAGTATCGCCATGAGCCGCACGGTCGACCGTTCCACGCTCGAAGACCTTCGGCTCGATCGCCACTGGTTAGTGCGCAGCGCGGCCGAGGAGGCATTCGCACGCTTGCCTGCGCCGGTCCCGGAGAAGGACATATCACAGCTGATTTATGAGACGGCGCGATTGGGATTCTCCAATCGAGAGATTCTGGAAATGCCGATACAGGCAAAGCGTTCACTTATTCGGATGATCGAACGCGAGTTGCTCAAAGGCAGGACTCCGACAGCAGCGCAGGTGGAGGGGTTCAAAGAGATCCTTGGCTATCTCTGGCATCCCGCGCTGTCGGCGTTGCATAACCAATCACCGGACTAAGCACCGCACAGACATGCGGTTTACGAGGCACGTGGCGCTACCTACGTTCCGCAATGATTTCCATCACCGTCGGCGCCATCAAAAACGCGCCAGATTTCTGCGCTGCAGCGTCAATCTCCGCGAAGAGTTCTTCCGTCCACTGCGGCGTAGCCAGTTTCAGCGCGACCAGTCGTGGTGCGTAGGTCCGGATGAATCCATCAGGCCAGGGCCAGAGTGGCTCGGACGGCCGTGCGACCCGCGCGATCGGGCGCAGGGACGTGACAGTCATGCCAGCTTCAGCGATGAGCGTTGGCAGCCGACCTGCAATGTTCGCATTTCCACCGTCCGCGGCGAAGCTCTTCATCGCCAACTGCACAAACTCCGCCACGCGCGTTCCGTTTGGATGAAGCGCATAGGTTTCGTAATGCACATATTCGTGGAATGCAACGCGACCTCCGGGGACGAGCGCGTCGCGCACGGCGCGCACCAGCATGGCGGGATCGCGCACAAACATAGCAACCCAGCGGCACCACACGGCATCGAACTGTCCGCGCATATCGGCGGGCAGCGGGGCGTGCATCAGGTCAAACACGCGAACGTCCGTATCTGCTCGCCCGCGCGCGGCGGCGCGTTGTTGCGATTGATGTACGAAATCCGGCGCGATTTCAAGACCAGCCACGCGACCTTCGGCGCCGACTTCAGCGAGGAGTGATTCCATTACCAGTCCTGGTCCGCATCCAATGTCAAGAACGCGAGACCCGCGCGTGATCCCCGCTGCGCGCCACGCGTGGCGCATTTCATCGATCCACAGTTCATGCTGGCTTGCCAGCCGATCGCGTTCTGCGTCGTGCGTACCGAGGACGTATTCGTGGGTGGGGCGGGGCTTCATCACGTGTGTGGATGTGATACAGCAGATCGGATGGGGTTGGCTCTTTACATGGCGCGTTAACGCGTTAACGCGTTACGGCGTTACCGCGTCGCCGCGTGTGCGCGTGGGCGTGTGGCCGTGTCGCTGCACATTCACCGCGTCTGGGACACCTGCGGTAGATTGCCATCATGCCTCGCAGAGTCGCCATCGTTGCAGCCATCCGAACCCCGATCGGCCGTCACGGGGGAGCGCTTGCCTCGATGCGCCCCGACGACCTTGCCGCGCATGTCATTCGCGCCGCCGTTGCGCGCGCCGGCATCGATCCTGCGCTCATTGAGGATGTCTATTTTGGTGCCACCAACCAGGCGGGCGAGGACAATCGAAATGTTGCCCGCATGGCTGCGCTCTTGGCGGGTCTGCCCGCGACCGTTCCTGGCGCCACCGTCAATCGCCTGTGCGCATCGGGCCTTGAGGCCGT
>Ga0247841_10012693_pt1 | contig 10925 bp, 14 predicted proteins | sample LaCruzMarch2015__2_FD_192410 | JGI IMG/M metagenome (GOLD analysis project Ga0247841, IMG submission 192410) | Freshwater microbial communities from meromictic Lake La Cruz, Castile-La Mancha, Spain - LaCruzMarch2015_18m | ecosystem: Environmental > Aquatic > Freshwater > Lake | place: Spain...
TCGAATCGGGAACGGTCTTCACGCGCGCCGAACCGATTGCATGGGTCTGCCGCGCGTGCGGGCACATCCATGTGGGGACACAACCGCCAGCGTCCTGCCCGGCGTGCAGCCATGCGCGGGCTTTCTTCGAGCCAGCGTGCGAATACCATTGACGCCTAATCCGCAACGCAAGGAACGCAGACGAGGTGAGGCAGATGAAGGAGATTACCGTCGTTTCCGAAAACCGCGTGGGCGTCCTCGCCGACGTTTGCGAGGCGCTCGGGTCAGTTGGAGTCAACATCGAAGCGATATCCGCCCAGGCAATCCTGGACAAGGCGGTAATCCGCATCATCACGAACGACGAAACCACCGCGATGGGCGCGCTTGAAAAGGCGGGGCTCAAACCAAGCGCGAGCGAAATTTTGACGGTCAAGCTCCGCAACCGGCCCGGCGAGCTCGCAAAACTCGCCCGCAGGATCGCCGCCTCCGCGATTGACATAGAATCGGTGTATATCGTCCACGCGGGCAAGGACGAATTCGAGGTCGCCCTCAAGCCGCACGGGCAGGGAAAGGAGCTCGCGGGGCTCCGCCGCGTTGCAACGCAAAATATTTAAACGCTCGCATAACAACTTAGGATGGGCGGGATAGCGCCAGCCCAAGCACTAACCATTTCCCGCTTGGAGTTGAACCCAGACCATGTCGTTCGGAAAGTTCGAGGGAGCCCCCAAGCCGGTGAAAGTCGGGGATGAGATTGAAGTGGCGATTGAGGCCGTTGCCGCGAAAGGCGATGGAATCGCGAAAGTGGAGGGGTTCGTGATTTTCATTCGCGGCGGGCAGCAGGGGCAAAAGGCGAAAATCCGCATCACCGACGTGAAAAACAAGTTTGCCGTTGGCGAGCTGGTTTCACCATAATTTTTTACCTTTTTTGCGGTTTTTGACAAAAAAATTTTACATCCGATTTATATACCTGAATGCGGCAACAACGGCCATGGCGTACGGGAATTCGGGACCAGTGGCTGCCGTTCGGGAAGCGCGCGTACAAAACGATGCAGCGCACGCATTTCACTCGCTGAAGGCCTTGCCGGCTGACGAAGCGATAACCCCCCCGCAGAATTTCAAAAACGTCGTTAATTTCGCGAAACACGTATTCGAACTCTTGGATGGACGCGTCAAACTCCTTCTGGAAACCATACCGAAGGACGAGCCAGACTACTCGTTCGTCGTCAAGACTTCGACGATGATTGAGAAGCTCGAAAAAGCTATACTCACCGGCGAAGTCAAAGTCAAATCGCGGACGGCCGAATGGCTCCTTGGCCTCGGGAAGTTTGCTGAAGCGACCGAAAAATTAATGGAAGTCGATGACATTCTGCTTCGGCCAGAGATGATGCGCAACCTTGAAGTCCTTGGTATCGTCTACGAAGACATCTGGCGGCTGCAAAAAAAGTACAACGCATTCCCGCCCGAACTTGACTACAACGGGACGGACTGCACGGTCATACGGCAGGTCGCTCCGCGGTCGGCCCAAGCGAATCCGGCCCCGAATGCCAAGAATGGAGCCCGGCAATTCGCATCGCCCTAGTTCCTGAAGAGCCGCGTCGCAGCGAACCCGCCGGCCGCGCCGATGACGGGCATGATGATGCATGAGAGAGCGAGCTTGAGCGCCAGCCATGCGACGTCGAGATTCGGGTCGACGGAAACGAGTTTCAGGAGCGGCTCCGCGATGCCCTGGTTCAGGCCGAGGGAGACGATGAGGCTTAGCATCCCGCCCCAATAATTCACGCCAAAAAACGCGCTGAATGTGAACGCGACGAACGCAGCCGCGAATCCGGAGAGCGCGCCGGCGATTGCGCCGTCCCTGCCGCGCAGGCCGACCCGGGCATGGAGCCGCGAGCCCTCGTTGAGAATGGCGAGAACGGTGGCCGCGAAACCTCCCATGAAGAGCCAGATGAGGAGAAGGAAGTTAAGGAACGGAATTCCCGAGGGCATGCCGCCGATAATGCCGCCGACGACTGCGGGAAGGATGAGCGAGACGGCGGGAACATGGATGCGCGTTCTCGGGACGGTTTTTCGCGGGGGCGCGGGCTTGCGTGGGACGCTCGCCGGGTGGCGCTTCTGGGGGCTTTCGGAAACCGCTCGCGCATGCTGCGCTTCGGGGTATTCTGGTTCGGGAACGCTAGAACCCGCATGCGCGGTGCAGTAGAGGAAGCCGCCTACGTCTGCGGCGCATTCGGTGCAGACGCCCTTGTTGCATTCCTTGCACATGCCGACTGCTTCACGTTCAGGATGATTGAAGCACCGCATGAATGAGCCACCGGACGTTTATCTGCTGCGGGCGTGCTTAAAAAGCTTTCCGAGCCGTGCCCGGCCCGTTGATACCGCCTGCGCCGGCCGCGTGAACCCTGAGGTCCCGCTCCGTCTCGCGCCGCTCCCATGGGTATACGACCCAGTCGGTCGTTTCCTCGCCGGAATAATCGGGGCGCGGGTTGGCGCGCGGCTTGAAATGGACCGTTGCGACGCGGACGGCGGCCGCATCCCTCAATTCGAGACGCGCCCGGGCGATGCTCGCGCCCGTGTCGGCGAGATCGTCGACGAGAAGCACGTTCTTCCCGCGGATTGAGCCGGCGGGAAGCGGCTGCGTGATGAGCGGGGCATCAAGCGTCTTTCCGATTCCCGCATAATACTTCATCCCGAGGGAGACGACGTCGCGCACGCCGAGGCAGTCGCTGATGAGCCTCGCGGGGACCCAGCCGCCGCGGCCGAGCGTGACGATGCCGTCGGGAGCGTACCCGCTCGCGCGGACCTGCTCCGCCACGCTGATGCAGAGTGCTTCCACTTCCCCCCATGAGACGTACCTGAATTCGATGGTGAAGACCCCTTTCTTGAGATACGCTAATTTTGGCAGCAATCCTTTAATTACGTTTCGACGCAACTATTACGCGCGCGGGCCCGTAGCTCAGCCTGGATAGAGCGGCACCCTCCTAAACCTTTTCTTTTTTCCGAAAAAGAAAAGCTTTAATGGAAAAGAAAAACGAGGAGTGAGGTGAAGGTCGGGGGTCCAAATCCCCTCGGGCCCGTTTCGCGGTCTTGGAAGTCGTGAGTTGTTTTGGATGGTCGTGAATTCCCTCGGACGGTCGTGTGATGCCTGAAGAAAAATTCCCGGGCGTGTTCCTCATCGGCGGCAAGCTCGCCACCCGCAGCTTGGCTCCGGGCCAGCGGGTGTACGGCGAGCGGCTCGCGAGCGAAGGCGGGGCGGAATACCGCCTCTGGGACCCGTACCGGAGCAAGCTGGCGGGCGCCATCGTCAAGGGCCTTAAGGTCCTGCCGGTCATGCCGGGTGCGAAGGTTTTGTACCTTGGCGCGGCAAGCGGGACGACTGTAAGCCACGTGTCCGACATCGTCGGGAACGATGGGATGGTGTACGCGGTCGAGTTCGCCCCGCGGGTCATGCGCGACCTGCTCTCGGTCTGCGAACCGCGGCCGAACACCCTCCCCGTCATGGCCGATGCCAGAACGCCCGAGGCATACGAGAAATATATTAAGGGCAAAGTCGACGTAATATACGAGGACGTTGCCGACCCGGCGCAGGCCCGAATCCTCCTCGTCAACGCGCGAACCTTCCTCAAGAAGGGTGGCAGCGCCCTGATGGCGATAAAATCGCAGAGCATTGACGTTTCCAAAAAACCGCAGGAGGTATACCGGCATGTGCTCGAGGAACTCGCCGGCTCGTTCGACTGCATCGAGTCGTTCGACACCGACCCGTTCGACAAGCTGCATTTGTTCGTTTCGTTGAAGTTCAAGGGATGACGTTCGCACGCGAGAGGGGAGGAGACAATGGCCGAAGAAAGTATTTCCGAAGAGTATGTCACGGTCGTGGGGATTCCGGAGGCCAAGGCGGTGCCTGCGGAAAAAATGGGGGAAGACGGGAAGGGCACGGAGCTCCGCAAGCCGGCCGGCGAGGTCAAGGTCGGCGTCAAGGAGGACGTGGAGGACATCAAGAGGCGCATCAAGGCGCTCCTCTCAAAGACGCTCATGGTCGGCCTGAACACCCCGGGAAGCTCGATAGTCGAGGAAGTCGTGAAGAAGACGGGCGTGCTCGACGAGAAATGGGTGCATTACACGAGCGTGCAGCTCCAGAACAACATCAGCCGCGAGAATTTCGCGCGCGTCCCCAGGGGCGAACGGATTGTCTTCATCCCCCACTGCCTGCGAAACGTGCAGAAGTGCAAGGCGCCGGTAGACGAGGACGGCTACCACTGCCTTAAATGCGGCAATTGCGTCATCGCGAAGATAACCGCCGGCTGCGAACAGCGCGGCATACGGTGGTATATGGTCGGCGGAGGCTCGCAACTCATCAACATTGTCGCCCGCTTGAAGCCCAAGGCGATTATCGGCATCGCATGCTTCAACGAAATCTCCCTCGCCTGGGAGAAACTCAAGGGAAGCAGCTCGCCGATACAGGCGGTCATGCTCAAGAAGTCCGGCTGCGTGAACACGGAGCTCGACTTGAACGAATTGTGGGAAGTGCTCGACGCGTAAAACGCGCGCGCTCACGAAGCGTTGGCCGGGCAGCCTGCCGCATGGTAAATGGAGCAGAAGCCGTGCTCGAGGTACTCGGGAAGGACCCGATACTGGCAGTCGAAGAGGATGACGGGCGTCTCCGTGACGCCGTACGTCTGGGCGAGCTTCTTGTCGAACGAGACTTCCGCGTACGCAGTCGGCAGGCACGCGTCGAATTGGGACCGGTTCAATCCGGCGGGAAGGCAGGCGTCCAACTCCACCACGGTGAGCGGCGCCTGCACGCCCTTCATCCGGTACTTTTGCTCGGCGCACGGCATGAAGCCGTCCAGCATTCCCTGCTTCTGCGTGCAGACCGCGTAATAGGCGAAGCGGCCCACGTCATCGCGGCCGAACGAGTTCTCCATCAGCTGCATCGTCGACGGCAGGACATGGTACTCGAAATCGAGCGTCCCATTGAACGCGGCCTTGAAGGCCTGTATTTTCACGTCGCCGAGCAGGCATGACGGGCAGTACGGGTCGGAGAACTCCATCATGCGGGGCGCCGAGCCGTTCGAGCAATTGATTTTTCCCGCCATGAGGAGGGTGCCGTTCGTCACGACGCGGCTGTCGGAGACGAAGGGGGCCCGCACGGTTTCGACGTACACGCGGTCGAGGTTGAATGCCGGCGAATCGTTGAAGCGGACGAGGACGCGCTGCTCGCCGTTGTTCGCGGCCTGAATCCTGACGATGGCGCTCCACGTTCCGCTGCATGAATCGTACGCCGGTACCGGAACGCCGGACCGCATCATTTCCTGGTACGTCGCCATCACGCGCTCGAGGTACTCCGTCGCATTGGCAACCGAATGCGTTTGGGGAATGGCATTGATGCACGCCGAGGGGGACGGGGACGGGATGGGCGTCGGGGTTGCCTGGGGGCCCGGCCCCGGGCTTGAAGCCCCGAAATAATACGCGGCGAGCAGCATGCCGGCCACGAGCGCAATCGCCGCGTACGTGGCTAACGGCATTCCGGATGCCTTCACTGGTTCTTTGACGCCGCCGTTCTCCATAACAACCATGCCCCGTTACCAAAAAATTCATTCCGTGGTTCATTCCGCCTGTCCCATGCCGCATACGCCCGCGATGCATCACTCGGAAAACAAGCCGTTCGCGACCGATACGGCGCAGAGTGCGTCCTCGGCGGTCGTTAGTGGCGTGCACACGCGCTTGAGTTCGATGGCGCCCGGCATGCTTGCCGAAAGCATTTCGAGGAACGGCCACTGGGCTGCGCAGAACGGGCAGGTCGGGCTGTGGAACGCGTAGACGAGGACGGCGCCGCCTTCCCCTTCGCAGGCTGCATGGTGGATGAACGCAACCGGCTTGGAGGGAGCGGCCGCTGAGGCGCCTGCGCAGAACTCCGGGAGCTGCGTGGCCGTGCAAAGCTCGTTGAGGAGCGCCCGGTGTTCCGTGCCTGCCGGAACATCCCCGTTCGCTTCGCTTCGCGCGAACGTGCCGCTGACCTTATACGAACATCCGATGACGAGGGTCGGCACGTCCCCCACGCCGTATTCGGCGATGAGCGGGCTGAGGGAGTATTCCTTCCCCGGAGTTGGCGTTGGCTGTGGCTCGGGCGTGGGCATGGCGGGCGCGGGAGGAACTTTCCAGAGCGCAATCGAGGCGAACAGGAGGAGCACGATGACTATGAGGACGGCTGCAGCGGCCGCGAACACCTGCCAGCGCGGGAAGTGCCCACCTCCGACCTCAACTTCATCGGAGAATGGGGACGCGGCCGGCGCAACCGCCTCTTTTTGTCCCTTCCTTGACTGCTTCACGACAAATCGTTTCTCCTCCGCGTATTAAACGTTTATCTTTTTCGTTCGCTCCAGCCGATAGATGCTCGCGTGCACCCCGGAGCCGTATTGCATCGCGCGCTTTTGCCTGCCGCTCGCCTGCTCGGGGATACCCAGCGACCGCGCAGCGTCCCGCAGGACCGCCTTGTTTTCGCCCACGGAAAAGTTGGACGCCGCGGAGCGCGAAAGCGCCTCCTGCACCACGTCGGGGTCGAGGAACGGGAGCACAAGCGTGACGCCGGAGTACGCCGCGATTATTGAATTCCGTTCGATGTCCTTCTGGGGGAGCTCCGCGAGTTCGCGTTTGCGGAGGGCCTCAAGATCGCCGCCTGCGTCGAACGCGGCGCGGTGGGCGGCATAGCCGAGGAAGAGCTCCTCCGCGCCGCTTCCCGAGAGGGCGACGGTTATCCCTTCCGTGCACGCCCGCTTGCAGAGAGCGAGGAGCACGACGCTGAGCTCGAGCTTCATCAGGTCGGTTTCCCCGGTCTCTTCTCGGGCCTCGCCGAGCAGCGCGATTATCTCCTTGTCGCCCAAGACGACGGGGATGACCGCGTCTTCAGCGAACCCCATGGCCACGGCGTTCTCCCTTCCCTTGCGGAGGTCCTCGGAGCCCTCGACTCCGGCGATGAGGAGGACCGTTTGCGGATTGGCTTTTCTCGCGAGGAAGGCGAGAACGGAACTGTCGACGCCTCCGGAGAAGAAGACCCCCGGCTTCTGCTCGCCAGCGACTGCGGCCGCAACGGCGAGTTCGAGCGCTTGAGCGAGACCCATGGAAATCAGCGACCTTTTCCGCCAGCGCTTTTACCTGGGGCAGCGAGCGAATCGCTCAAGCTGATGAGCGAGCGTTGCCCCTGGGAAAAGGGCTGAACGGGCCCGAGGGGATTTGAACCCCTGACTTGCGGATTAAAAGTCCGCCACTCTGGCCAGGCTGAGTTACGGGCCCACGATGAACGCGCCGCGGTAGGATTACCCAAGAGAGGTTTAAAAACCGGCGGGCGAGAGTAATTACCGTGATACTTTACTTCTACGACATTCGGATGAAAGTGAAGGAATACAACACGCTGAAACGGCGTTTCTATTACCAGCTCGGCCGTTCGAGGCTCTCACTCAAGCCGTGGAAGACGAAATCCGTCCTGCTCGTTGACGACGGCTTGGAGAAGGACGCGGACGCATTCTTTCGCAAGTGGAAGCCGAACATCACATGCTTCAAGGCGAGGACGGACGGGCTTGAAGAATTGTAAGAAAGAGGCGATAATTTTGAAGATAATACGGATGGATGACGTTCCCCCAAAGCAAGACTCTTGCGGCGAATTACGAGAGCTGTTCAGCTCGAAAAATATCGGAATCGCGCACACCATCGTCTCCGGAACAACTCAGAAGCACATGCACAAGAGAACGGAAGAGGTGTATTACGTTATTAAAGGCGCAGGAATAATGGTGCTCGGTGACGAAGAAGCCATAATACGCGAAGGAGACACCATCCCGATATTAAAAAATACTTGGCATTGCCTGAAAACGATAAACGGGAAACCTTTTGAGTTGCTTGCGGTAACCCACCCGAAATTTGATCAAACAGATATGATATTCGATTAATGTTTCACGATACGAATTGTTATCACAGTTTCAGGTTCACGTTAAACCATATATATCCAGGCAAATCAATTCTATTTTCGTGTGCCAATGGAAAAACAAAAACCTTTTCACGGACGATTAGGTCATTCGGGTAGTTTAAAACCAGTGATTGATAGGTTGGCTCTTGCGTACGGGATTGGGACTGTGAGCACCTTCGGAATAATCGAAGTTGGCTACGAGGACTGCAATGTTGCAATTGAAACATCAACTTCAAAATACGTCGCAAAGATATTTTCAAAAGGCCGTACAGCCGATGACATTTCGCGGTACACAAAAACAATGGAAATGGTAATGAACGCTGGCGTTAATCATCCCCCGGTTATCCGTACAGCAGAAGGAAAGTTCGTACACAAGGATTTGCAAGCCAGTGGAATTTCGATGGTTCTAATGGAATTCATTGAGGGAAAGACCTTTTTTGAACTTGACCGCGCACCTGATTCGCGGGAGCTTGGGATAATACTTGAACAAGCGTCAAAAATCAATAAAATTGATTACCATCCTCCATATATTTTTGATACGTGGGCTATCCCCAACATCAAAGCCATGTTTGAACGGGTAAGCAAGTTTATCGCACAAGAAGACAAACCGCTTATCGATGAAGCAATTTCTAGATACAACAAGATTCCTGTGGACTCTCTTCCGCATTGTTTTGTCCATGGCGACTTTACCAAAGCAAATATCCTAAAGGCCAAAGATGGGAGAATATTCATACTGGACTTCTCAGTATCGAACTGGTACCCAAGAATTCAAGAACTAGCGGTCATTACGGCCAATCTCCTGTACCGTAAGACGGATTCGACGACGCTTCAAGAAAAATGCAACATGGTTGGATCCAGTTATAGCAAGTTAAATCCTCTCACGAAAGATGAAATGAGATATCTCCCCGATTATGCCTTGGCGGGCATGGCGATGGAGTTCATGGGGGCCCATCAAGAGAAGTATATCAACGGCAACGACTCCGAAGAAACAGGATATTGGTTAAACCTTGGAAGGCAAGGTCTGAAAAAAGCACTAAGGATGTAAGATTGGTATATCGTCTGCCTAGCTCGAATCAGCTTTTTTTCGTCGTCAGCTCTTCCAGCCGCGCGAGCTCCTTGTCGTCAATCGGCTTGAACAGCATTTCCGGTTTGGCAATCACGTGCTTTCCCGCGAGAAGGATTTCGGGCTGCTTGCCGTCCCAAATGACGGGTTTCGCGTTGAGGAGGGCGAGCGACTTCTCGGAAGTGGAGGGGAGGAACGGCGAAATCAGGTTGGCGAGCGCAGCGGCCACGTTCGCGCAAACGAAGAGGACGGTCGGCGAGCGCTCGGCGTTCGCCCACGGCGCCTGCGCCTGTAAATACTTGTTGCCCGCGTCGCTCAGCCATAGTACCTTCTTGAGCGCTTCGACGATTCGATAGTTGTCTAGCTCCTCGTCGACACCTTTGAATGCTTCCGTAATCTTCGCGAGCATTGCCGTGTCTTCCGGAGTGAGGGTAGCAGACGGCTCTGGGATGGCCCCGCTGAACTTGCTCTGGATGAACGTTGTTGCACGGTACATGAAATTGGAGAAGTTACCGACGAGTTCGGCATTGACGAGGTTCTGGAACTCCTTCCAGCTGAAGTCCGCGTCCTTTCCCTCCGGAATCTTGAGCGTGAGGTAGAAGCGCCACACGTCGGATTGGACGCCCGAGGCCACGAGCGCGTCGCAGAACACGCCGATTCCCTTGCTCTTGCTGATTTTCTTGCCCTCGTGGTTCAGGAAGTGGGAGCCGACGACCGTGAATGGGAGCGCGTAGCCGCCGTGGCCGAGGAGCATGGCCGGAAAGAAGATGGTGTGGAACGGGATGTTGTCTTTCCCGAGGAAGTGGACGATTCGCGTGTTCTCCTTGTCGGTATACCATTCAGCCTTGCCGATTTCGTTCGTGTTCGAGATGTAGCCAATCGGCGCGTCGAACCAGACGTAGAAGACCTTGTCCTCGAAGCCGGGTACCGGCACGGGAACCCCCCAGTCGATATCCCGCGTAATGCAGCGCTTCGTGAGGCCGTTCGCGATGATTCCCTGCGAAAGCGTCTTCGTGTAGCCCTGAAGGTTTGGGTTGGACTCTATCCACGCCGAGACTTTGGGCGCGAGCTTGCCGAGCTCGAGGAAGAGGTGCCTGCTGGTCTTAAATATCGGCGTGCTCTTGCAGGCGACGCAGTACGGCTCTTTGAGCTCGGCGGGGTCGAGGAGGGACGAGCATTTCTCGCATTGGTCGCCGCGCGCGCCTGGGGCCCCACATTTCGGGCAGATTCCTTCCACGTACCTGTCGGGAAGGAAGCGCGCGCATTTCTCGCAGAACGGAAGGCGCAAATCGGCTTCGGAAATGAAGCCGTTCTGCTTGAGAGTGAGGAAGAACTCTTGCGTGGTCTTGTAATGCCCGGGCTTGCTGGTGCGGGAGAAGTTGTCGTAGGAGAACCCGAACCAGTCGTAAATCTTCTTGTGCGCGGAGTAGTATTCGTCGCATAGGACCTTGGGCGTGACGCCTTTCTTCTGGGCCGCGAGCACGATGGGCGTTCCGTGCTCATCCGTCCCGCCGATGAAGATTGTTTCGCGGCCCTTCTTGCGGCAATAGCGCGCAAAAATGTCCGCCGGCAAATGGGAACCGACGAGATTGCCGACGTGGGGAAGTGCGTTCACGTATGGAAGGGCGGAAGTGACGAGGTACCGTTCGGGCATGAATACCACCTTGAAGGAAAGAGATTGCTCCGACGAAGTATTAAAACCGCGCCTCGCGTCTTGTATTGCTTTTTATTCCACCGGCCCCAAAACAGGAATGCGGGCAGTAAACCCGTTCCTTCGAAGCTTGGTTGGTCACCGTGGCTGAAGAGATAACGCCTTTAGTGGAGCAGTTCGCCGAGTTTTTCAACTCGTACTACCCGCTTAAGGTGAGGGAGCTCGCGGACAATTATCCCACGAAGCGGAGCATTGATATAGCCTACGGGGACCTGCAA
>Ga0247841_10012694_pt1 | contig 10924 bp, 8 predicted proteins | sample LaCruzMarch2015__2_FD_192410 | JGI IMG/M metagenome (GOLD analysis project Ga0247841, IMG submission 192410) | Freshwater microbial communities from meromictic Lake La Cruz, Castile-La Mancha, Spain - LaCruzMarch2015_18m | ecosystem: Environmental > Aquatic > Freshwater > Lake | place: Spain...
TAGAGCCGATGGTAGGAGCAATGATCAATTGCGCCCCATTAAATTCACTCGTAACTGGCTAAATAACGCCGAAGGATCGGTATTAGTTGAGTTTGGCAATACTCGTGTGCTTTGCGTTGCATCCTTTACACCTGGTGTGCCACGGTGGTTGGTAGGTAAGGGTGAGGGTTGGGTAACTAGTGAGTATGCAATGTTGCCTAGAGCAACCCACACCAGATCAGATCGGGAGAGTGTTAAGGGAAAATTAGGAGGCAGAACGCAGGAGATCTCTAGATTAGTTGGCAGATCACTGCGCGGAGTGGTTGATATGAAGGCTTTAGGCGAGAACACAATTGTGATTGATTGTGATGTGTTGCAGGCAGATGGTGGCACTCGCACCGCTGCAATAACTGGTGCTTATGTGGCGCTGGCAGATGCAATCAACTGGGCAAAGGCAAATAGCCATATTGGCAAAACGGTAAACCCAATCACCCAATCAGTAGCTGCCGTCTCCGTTGGCATTATCAACGGGCAGCCGCTCTTAGATCTTTGCTATGAAGAGGATGTGAGTGCACAGACTGATATGAATATTGTCTGTACCGGTGATGGTAATTTTATTGAGGTACAAGGCACCGCCGAGGCAAAGCCCTTTGATCGCGCCCTGCTAGATCAATTATTAGATTTAGGCGCAAAAGGATGCGCCCAGCTGACAAAATTACAAGCAGAAGCTTTAAAGCAGTAATTTTTCTTACACCTGATGCGCAAACTGGTTTTGGCAACAAAAAATGCCGGCAAGATTGTTGAATTCAAGCGACTATTAGCTGAGCATGCTAAAGATATTGTGGTTTTAGGCCTAAAAGATTTTCCAGATATGCCAGATGTGGTGGAGAGCGGAAAAAGTTTAAGTGAGAATGCCAGATTAAAGGCGAAGGCAATCTCAGATTTCACCCAGCTGCCAGCCCTGGCTGATGACAGCGGATTATTTGTTGATGCCCTCAACGGTGATCCAGGTATTTACTCAGCACGTTGGGGTGATTATCTGGGTGAAGATAGTAGCCAACGTGATTTGGTCAATATAAATAAAGTATTAGAGCAACTTAAATCAGTTGCCAAAGATAAGCGCGGTGCTCAATTTAAAGCGGTGGTGGCTTTATATCAGCCAAATCCAACTGGGCCGGCTAACGAAAAAGAGGCGGAAGGGGTTTTGCCTGGCGAGATTGTTTTTCAACCAATAGGAAATGCTGGTTTTGGTTATGATCCAATTTTTATGCCCACCGGTTTTAATCAGAGCTTGGCACAACTATCACCTAGGGACAAGGATGAGATTAGTCATCGGGGCATTGCACTGCGCAGAATGATGCCTTTTTTGCAGACAAATCTCTAATGCCACTAGATATTCACTTAGGCGAAATAGGTTATTTACTGTTGTATCCTTATCTCATCCTCCCCTAAGGAAATCTCAACTATTCTTGTCCTGCTGGTAAATATTTTTACCAGTACTGATCAATAAGGAGTTTTAAGTGGCCGCAAAGAAAAAGGCAGCAAAGAAGTCTGCTGCAAAAAGAAGTTCAGCAAAACGCACTGTGAAAAAAAGTGCTAAACGTACGACCACAAAGCGTAAGGTAAAAAAGAGCGCTAAAAAATCTAGTAGATCAACGGTCCGATATTCAATTCCATCAGTGCCGGTAAGTGGATCATCAAGATCATCTCTCTCATCGATCTCAACTACTCCAAAGCCTTCATCAGGAGTTTCTTACCAACCTAAATCGACTTCAAGTGATTCTTCCTCATCTAAGGGAATTGTTATTGCTGTTGTAGTTGGTATTTTAATTTTGGCAGTTGCGGTGATTTCTAAAAATTCAAACTCTGATACTGCAACTGTTACCCCAACCCCAGCAGCATCAGAATCTGCTGAACCAACAACTGAGCCAAGTTCAGCACCAATTGGTGCCTACGAAGCACCAGTCGGAATCGTCTCTTTATACAATGATGGTGGTGCAACGGTAAATTGGAAGACTCCTGCAGCAGCTGAAGGAATCACTGGTTACAACGTTGAATTGCGTGCAAATGGTGTTGGTGAGTGGAAATTAGTTGCCACCGTTCCAGCAACACAACTAAAGCAACAAATTACCAAAAATGATGAAACTGGTTGGGTTCAGGTAAGAGTATCCACGGTTTATTCAGATGGTGAAGTAGTTGCCGGCAAAGTTCACGGATTGCCAGGCAGCTGGTCTTAATCTAAATATTAAAATGGCCCTTAAGAAAATTAAGGGCCATTTTTATTTTCTAAATCTTATGCAGGCGTTTTACTAAAAACACTCAAAACTAAATCGACATATACATCAGAGCCAGTCGGGCTCAAGTGAACACCGTCAGGAGCAAATAATTCTGGTCGACCTTTAGAGATTCGATCCCAATCCACTAATTTTACATTTGGATACCTTGCAGAAACTTTTGAAATTATTTCGTTGTTTGCATCTTTCCATGCCCTGGGAACCGCGGTGTTTACCACAATAATTTGTGGCTGATTTTTAACAGTTTCAAAAATATCTATTACGGTCTGCTCAGACAAAGCGTTGTTATTACCCAAATTAAATATAACAGGTGAGGAAGGAACCGAGGTTTGATCCACCCGCATAACTGCTAGTAACTCTGGTGCTTGCCTGCCAACCCTGGCATTAATTAGCGAGATGTGTTCTTTGCTCTCCAACTTACTTCTTATTCCCAAAATAACACTGTCACCAGTTACCCAAAGCCCAGTTGTACTGCCTAAATCTTGCTGATTTGGCTCGGAAGGGATTATCTCTTCCAGCACTTGGTTTGTAATTTGGTCAGCTTTATTTATTGCTTGTACTGAAATAATTGATGTTACGGCCAGTACTGCGATTACCGAGGTTAACAATGAAACCTGTTGGCGAAGCCTGATCTTGGTGGAGCGGTATTTCATTCCCCGAAACCAGTTTTGTACCGAACCTTGTCTAAATGGAATCTCAACCCAACGCAGTGAGATGTCAGCAAGTGCAAGCACCAATAGAACTCGTGCCAGATAAAGTGCCCAGGTTTGTCCAGATAAATCTACAGAGGGTCTAGTCACTTGAAATATTACCCAGTGCCAAATATAGATTCCATAACTACGTTGACCGACCCAGCGAAACGGGGCGGTGCTGATTATCGGTGCAAATCTTGATGCGGGATGAACTAGCGAAATAATTACCAAACATCCAAATATGCCCGCTAGTGGAAATGCCAGTCGATAAAGATTTGCATTTGATTGATCTATAAATAAAAAGATTGAGATCAATCCCAATAAGCCAACAACTCCAATGCCATCAATAACATCTTGAGCCCGTTTTGTAATGGCACCACCAAGGTTTTGAGGGATCCACGAGACTGCCAGTGCTGAACCAAGAAATAATCCAAGTGAATGGGTGTCAGTACCAAAATAAATATGACTGATTTGTTTGGCGTTTGCTTGATCAAGACTGAGGGAAACAATAAATAAAGTCACACCAGAGATCATGGCAATACCCAATGCAATTCTTGCGATATTTTTCTTTCCAAAATACTTCAAAATTGTTAATAAAATAATAGGCCAGATCAAATAAAACTGTAATTCAACTGCTAAAGACCAAGTATGTTGCAGTAAGGGCGGGCGACCGATGGTTTCAAAATAATCTTGATTTTTTGCAACTAAATACCAATTTATGCTGCCACTAAGAGCGTATGGTAAATCGGTTAAGAAACGCTTAATTGCTTCTGGCGCCCAAACACCAATAAAGATAATCGTACAAATCACCATAAAAATAAAACCAGGGTAAATTCTTCGAAGCCTTGCAGCATAGAAGGCTCTTAGGTCTAGTGCACCTGATTGATTAATTGAATCAAGAATTAGCCGAGTAATTACATATCCTGAGATTACAAAAAATAAATCCACACCCAAAAAACCACCCGGGATCCAAGAGATTCCTAGGTGGTATAAAACTACGGCAGCAACTGCAATTGCGCGTAGGCCATCAATTGATGAGATATGGCGAACACCAACCTTGCCAGTCACATGCTTTGTGTTCACTCAGTAATCCAATGCTAAGAAGTTAAGCATGGCTAACTCCAACTTTAAGAGTTATTTCTTTTTCTTTTTACTAGCAGTATTTTTCTTATTTATTGCTTTTTGTTTTCTAGCAGCAGCTGCTGCGGCTTTCTTACCCGCCCCGGCCACAAAAGTTTTGTTAGTTGGCCTATTCTCAGAATCTAAATTTGCGTAGATATCATCTTGCAACTGTGATAGCCGATCGAAGGCGTGCTTCAACTTTTGTCTGGATTCCTGAATTGCGCTTTCAGCAGCATTTAAAGATGCATTCTGAGTTCGGTGGAGTCGTTCTGCCTCAGATATCGCCGATGATAACCAGGAGCGATAATCCACAATATTCTTACTAGCATCGTTGACCAGTTTTTGCGCATCACGCTTTGCTGCTGCACTCAACGCACTTGCCTCCCGAGATGATTTGTTGAGAATTTCATCGGCTTTGGCTTCAGCTGTTATTACTAGATCTGCAGCATCATCCTCAGCAGCAGAGATATATCTGCGTCCCCTAGATTCTGCTGATGAAAGAATACTTATAGCTTTAGCTTCTGCGGCTTCTAGCTTTTCCTTTGTATTGCGACTTGTTTCATTAATTATTTTTTGTGCTGCCGCATTTGCCCTTGCTTCACGTTGTTGCGCAGACTTAATCATTGTCATGGCAGTTTCAGTTGCCAAAATTTCAAACTCTTCGCGACTTAGGCCGGTAATGTCCCTACGTGAGCGCAGGTCATTCAATTGGTTTTCCAGCTCGCGAATTCTCTCTAACGCATTTTGGGCAGGCGCAGATTTGCCTTCTTCCTCGCCTTTAAATCCAACCCAACTTAGTAGTTTCTTTTCAGCCATGTCCTTAGCCTTCCCTACCAACAAATTATTTACAACTGGTGCGGGAGGTGGGACTTGAACCCACACGCCGAAGCACAGGTTCCTAAGACCTGCGTGTCTGCCATTTCACCACTCCCGCAATTATTTCTTGAGTGAGGGGGAAAGATTACGGTGTAAATGGCGGCATCACCAAAATCCATCGACCTTCAGCAAGCTTAAGCGGGTAGCCTTGCTCAAATGAGTGCAGATTCGGTGCAAAATAAGGTTGCGCAAGCAATCCTCAAAGCGCTGGCACTGGCCAAAAGTAGCGGTGAGTTAAATTGTGAATTGCCCCAGCGGCTAATCCTCGATCGACCAAAAAATCGTGAGCATGGTGATTATGCAACTTCAGTCGCCTTATCTCTGGCGAAGGTTGCCAATAACCAACCACGGGTGATCGCTGAGGTGATTGTCAAAACTCTTTCGGATAACAATCTATTAACCCCTAATGGAATTAGTAAAATTGAGATTGCCGGCCCAGGATTTATAAACATAACTTTAGAAAGTGCAAGTCAAGCAGGTGTAGTGAGTGAAATTCTTACCCTAGGTAAGAAATATGGGACTTCTAGCGCACTTGATGGAAAGCGAATTAATCTTGAATTTGTTAGCGCAAATCCCACCGGACCATTGCATTTAGGGCACACCAGGTGGGCGGCGGTGGGAGATTCCTTAGGTCGAGTATTAGCAGCTGCCGGGGCAGAGGTATCAAGAGAGTTTTATGTTAATGATCGCGGCAATCAGATGGATTTGTTTGGCCAATCACTACGTGCTGCGGCGCTTAAAATTGCTATCCCTGAAAATGGATATCACGGTGAGTACATAGTGGATTTAGCAAATGAGATTACTCAAGCCAATCCTAACTTTACCAAATTGGCAGAATCAGATTCAATTGCAGCATTTAGAGATACTGGGTATCAGCTGCAGTTAGCGCAGCAGCGTAAAGTTTTAGAGAATTTTGGCACCCATTTTGATACTTGGTTCTCTGAACGAACACTCTACGAAAATAACTTCTTCGTTCACATTTTAGATAAATTGAAATCTTTAGGCCATGTATATGAAGCGGATGGTGCTACCTGGCTTCGCACAACTGATTTTGCCGATGATAAGGATCGAGTAATGATTAAGTCCGACGGATCCTTTGCTTATTTTGCATCTGACTCTGCTTATTACATTAGCAAGCGAGAGCGCGGATTTAATCTATGTATTTATATGCTTGGCGCAGACCATCATGGATATGTGGGCCGGATAAAAGCAATAGCAGCCTGCGCTGGCGATAATCCAGAGGATGATGTTGAAATATTAATTGGGCAAATGGTGAAAATTATTGAAGGCGGGCAAGAATTAAAACTTTCGAAACGAGCTGGAACTATTATTACCCTAGAAGAGTTAGTAGAAAAAGTTGGAAAAGATGCAGCCCGATACACATTAACAAGATATCCGACTGATACACCAATGGTTATGGATGTCGATCTGCTGAAGAAAAATACAAATGAAAATCCAGTTTATTACGTGCAGTATGCGCATGCTCGAATTTGCGCAGTACTTCGCAATGCCAAAGAGTTTAAAATTAAATTTGGTTTAAACTCATTTTCACCAGAGTTGCTGGTGCATGAAAGAGAGCGAGAATTAATTGGCTTAATCGCTCAGTACCCTAAAATTGTTGCAGCTGCTGCGCAAATGCGCCAACCTCACAGAGTCGCTAGATATATTGAAGAGGTCGCTGGCCAGTTTCATCGCTTTTATAATGATTGTCGAGTACTGCCACTAGGTGATGAAAAACCTGGGCCTTTAAACTCTGCTCGCGCCAGCCTTGCCATGGCAACTGCGCAGGTAATCAATAATGGTTTAGATTTACTAGGTGTTAGCGCTCCGGAGAAGATGTAATGGCAAATACTAATTATTCAACCTCATTATTCTCTACAAATCTAAAGTTTTCTGATGAAAATCAGTATGGCGCAGAGTTGTCGATAGCTGGCTGTTCAGCCGCTCAACTTGTGAAAGAGTTTGGTTCACCAATATTTGTCTTAGACCAAGATGATTTTTTTATGCGAACTAATGCTTGGCGCGCCGCGCTTAATACTTCATTTGGCTCAGGCCAGCTTTACTACGCAGCAAAATCATTTATTTGTGTTGAGGTAGCAAGGTGGCTAAAGCAATTAAAAGTTGGATTAGATGTTTGTAGTGGCGGTGAATTAGCAGTTGCTCTGGCTGCAGAGTTTCCTGCAAGTGATATTGAATTTCATGGTAATAATAAATCAGTAGATGAGATAAGTACTGCAATTAAGTCGGCGGTAGGCACTATTGTGATTGATTCATTTGATGAAGTAGAGCGAGTGGCTGAGATCGCAAAAAGTCTAGGCAAGATTCAGAAAGTTTATTTGCGATTGACTCCGGGCATTGATGCTCATACACATGAATTCATTTCAACTGCTCATGAGGATGTAAAATTTGGTTTTTCAATTGCATCGGGGGCTGCGAGTGAGGCACTTGATAAATGCATGTCTTATCCATCATTAAATTTAGCAGGTGTGCATTGCCATATTGGTTCACAAATATTTGAGGTAAGTGGTTTTGAAGCAGCAGCAATGCGATTAATTGATGTACTAGCAAAATTTCGCGATCAGCATGCAAAGGAGCTGCCGGAGTTGAATATTGGCGGTGGCTATGGAATTGCTTACACAAAAGGTGAGCGAGCCATCGCACCAGATGAGGTAATTCCGGCAATTGCTAAAGTAATTAAAAGTGCTTGTGACAAACTTAAACTATCTATCCCTAAGATCTCAATCGAGCCAGGAAGAGCGATTGTTGGTCCCACCACCACCACTATTTACTTAGTAGGAACTACAAAATCAGTTACCTTGGAGGATGGCTCAATTCGTAGATATGTATCAGTTGATGGTGGAATGAGTGAGAATATTCGCCCTGCACTTTACGGTGCCACCTACTCAGCATTTTTAGCAAATCGCAGCTCTACTGCAAAAAGTATTTCTACCAGAGTTGTGGGTAAGCATTGTGAAAGTGGAGACATACTGATATCAGATATCCAATTGCCAAGTGATATTAAAATTGGTGATTTACTGGCGATCCCAGCCACTGGTGCGTATGGTCGTAGTATGGCTAGCAATTACAACCATATTCCAAGGCCTTCAGTTATTGCCGTTTTAAATGGCAGCGCTCGAGAGATTTTACGCCGAGAAACGCAGGCTGATCTACTCAATCTTGATGTAATTCAAGCGCCACGGCAACTGTCGTAAGTTTGAGATACTTCTCTAATGAAAACTCTTAAAGTAGGGATGCTCGGTGCTGGCACAGTCGGCTCACAAATCGCTCGTCTATTACTTGATAACAAAGCAGATTTAGCATCACGCGCTGGTGCAGAGTTGGAATTAGTTAAGGTGGCAGTTAAAAACATCAAAACTAAGCGCAACAGCATTGCAAGCACACTGTTAACTGATGATGCAACCTCTGTAGTTAATGATCCTGATATTGATTTAATTATTGAAGTTATGGGCGGAATCTCACCTGCTAAAGAGTTAATCCTTGCTGCATTAAAAAACGGAAAATCTGTTGTAACTGCAAACAAAGCACTACTAGCTAAAGATGGTGCAACCTTGTATGAGGCAGCAGCCAAAGCTAATGTTGATTTGTATTATGAAGCAGCAGTAGCTGGTGCGATTCCAATTTTGCGACCACTTCGTGAATCTTTAGTAGGTGATCATGTAATTCGAATTATGGGAATTGTTAACGGGACTACAAATTATATTTTAACCAAAATGGATGAAGAGGGAACTGCATTCAAGGATGCGTTAAAACAAGCACAAGATCTCGGATTTGCAGAGGCAGATCCCACTGCTGATGTTGAAGGAATTGATGCAGCTGATAAGGCTGCAATTTTAGCTGGGTTGGCATTTCACTCTAGGGTCACAGATAAAGATGTGTATCGAGAAGGTATAAGCAAAATTACTGCAGCGGATGTAAAAGTTGCCAAAGCGATGGAGATGGTAATTAAATTGTTGGCGATTACAGAATTAACCGATGCGGGTGAAATTTCAGTACGAGTGCATCCTGCTTTGATCTCACGAAATCATCCACTCGCCGCAGTTCGGGAATCCTTTAATGCGGTGTTTGTGGAGGCAAAATCTGCTGGGCAAATGATGTTTTATGGCAGAGGCGCCGGTGGTGAGCCGACTGCTAGTGCGGTTTTAGGAGATTTAGTTGCAGTTGCTCGTCATAGAGTTTCTGGTGGTGTTGGGCCAAAAGAGAGTGATTACGCTTCACTTAGTATTGCCGCAATTGGAGCGACAAAAACTAGGTATTTGATCAGACTCAATGTGGCAGATAAACCTGGAGTCTTAGAGTCTGTAGCACATGTCTTTGCCGCCCACAGTGTTTCGATTCAAACTGTGAGACAAAGCGGAGCAGGAGATAAGGCAGAGTTAATTGTTATGACCCATCACTCCTCTGAATCTGCGTTATCTGCCACAGTCAAAGATTTATCAAAGCTTTCAGCGGTAAGTGATGTAGCAAGTGTGTTACGAGTAGAAGGTGCGATTTAATGGCATTGTTTGGGAAGAAAGGTGCACATCAATGGCGTGGAGTAATTGATGAGTACCGAAAATGGCTACCGGTAACAGATCAAACTCCAGTAATTACTTTACGGGAGGGGGGCACACCACTGGTTTACGCGTGTGTCTTATCTGAAATGTTAGGAAATGAAATTTGGTTGAAGGTCGAAGGAAATAATCCAACTGGATCCTTTAAGGATCGTGGTATGACTATGGCAATTTCAAAGGCAGCTGAAGCGGGTGCTAAAGCAGTTATCTGCGCATCAACTGGTAATACCAGTGCTAGTGCTGCGGCTTATGCGAGTAAGGCCGGAATGAAACCAGTAGTTCTTGTACCAGCAGGAAAAATTGCGATGGGTAAATTAGCACAGGCAATCGCCCATGGCGCAGTGTTGGTGCAGGTAAAAGGTAATTTTGATAGTTGCTTAACCTTGGCAAGGCAATTGTCTGAAAATTATCCAGTTGCATTAGTAAATTCAGTAAACCCCTATCGAATTGAGGGACAAAAGACAGCAGCATTTGAAGTTGTAGATATGTTGGGATCACCACCAGATATTCACTGTTTACCAGTAGGAAATGCTGGAAATATCACTGCTTACTGGCAGGGATATCAAGAGTATAAAAGTATGGGAGCTTCCAGAGGTTTGCCGATGATGTGGGGATTTCAAGCAGCAGGTGCTGCGCCAATAGTGAAGAATAAAATCATAAAAAATCCTGAAACCATTGCAACTGCTATTCGAATTGGAAATCCAGCCTCCTGGGACCAAGCAGTTGCCGCCAAGGTTGGATCTAAAGGATTGATTGACTCAGTCACTGATAAAGAAATTTTGAGAGCTTATCGCTTACTTTCCGCAAAAGAAGGGGTGTTTGTTGAGCCATCTAGCGCAGCTGGTATTGCTGGCTTAATTAAGATGAAAGCTGCGAAAAAGCTTCCTAAAGGTAAAACCATTGTGGTCACTGTGACTGGAAATGGTTTAAAGGATGTGCAATGGGTGTTAAATTCATCAAGTAAACCAATCATTATTCCAGCAGATTTAAAGCGAGCAGCAAAGGCAATAGGTCTTAAGTAATGGCATCAAAGCGAAGTAATTCAGGCTTAACTTTTAAAGCCACCTTGGCGCAAATAAGTGTGCCGGCAAGTAGCGCCAATATTGGTCCCGGATTTGATTGTTTTGGAATTGCATTAGAGCTTCGCGATCGCTACGCAGCCCAAGTACTAGATGATGAAACCATTGATGTTGATGTAACTGGTGAAGGTGCAGATGAAGTTAAAAAAGATGCAAAAAATTTAGTAATTAAATCAATGCTGCGAGGCTTTGAACATATGGGTGGTAAACCAAGAGGTATCGCCTTAAGAGCCTTAAATGTAATTCCACATGGCAGAGGGCTTGGTTCCTCCGCCAGTGCCATAGTAGGTGGGCTCACTCTTGCCCGATCC
>Ga0247841_10012696_pt1 | contig 10923 bp, 8 predicted proteins | sample LaCruzMarch2015__2_FD_192410 | JGI IMG/M metagenome (GOLD analysis project Ga0247841, IMG submission 192410) | Freshwater microbial communities from meromictic Lake La Cruz, Castile-La Mancha, Spain - LaCruzMarch2015_18m | ecosystem: Environmental > Aquatic > Freshwater > Lake | place: Spain...
CACTCGCCGCAACGGCCAGAAACAGGTAACGGTCGATTGGGAGTTCGCCGAACAGGGCGGCATGCTGGTCGCAAATGCGCTCCAGGTCACGCTGGAGCCGCGCGAAGTCGCAGCGCTGTCGGCCGCTGACGGCGAATCGATGAGGCACAGCGCGGACGTTAAAAGCGGTGAGATCGAACCGCCCCATTTCCACCGGGTGATCGATCAGGTCGGCGTAATCGTCCGCCTGATAGGAACCGAAACCCAGGGGTTCCGCTGCGAGCGGTTTCAGACTGGTCGCCAGACGCCAGTCCAGGCTGGCGTCTGCAGGCGGGGGAAGCAAGTCGATGCGGCAGGGTAAGTCTTCACAGCCGCGGACCTGCAACAATAGACTCGGTCCATTGAAATAGGCACGCGTGCGGTCGAGGTACGCGGCCCGCACCGAGAGGTCCCAGGCGTACACTTGGTAGCTGACGATGAGTGGCAGCATCAGCGCATCGCCCGGCGTCAACGCCCAGGTTTGTTTGTCCTGCTTGATGATCGGGACTGTCCGTCCGTGGCTGTCGACCGCGGTGATCCGCACGAGATGACGCGCGAAATCCCGGATCATGTAGCTGCCCGGACACCAAGCCGGCAGTGCGAGCAGCAGCGTACCGGCCGGAGGCTGCGCGATCCGCAGTTCGACGCCAAACACATGGGCCGCGGGCTGCGCAGGACAGACCCGATAGGTCAATTGAAATGAGGCGGCGTCGGGGCTCAACATACAGACGCGCCGCAAATGCTGATCGCGCTACAGAAGTCCAAAGGCAAGGCCCCAGGCAGTGGACGTCACGGACATCGAAAGCCGGGGCGCGGAGCCCCGGCTCATATGGCATTTACCAGCGCGGACCACGGCCCCCGCCGCCGCCGCCGCCCCCACCGCCGGACGGACGCTCACCGCGCGGTTTGGCCTGGTTGACCTTGATGTTGCGGCCCTTCAGCGGAGTCTCGTTCAGCGCCTTGATGGCGGCGTCGGCCTCCGCATTGTTCGGCATCTCAACGAAGCCAAACCCCTTGGAATCGCCGGTGAACTTGTCGGTGATCAGATTGACGCTGGAGATGTCGCCGTAGGCGGCGAAGGCGTCGCGCAGATCGTCTTGAGTCACGGAGTAGGCCAGGTTGCCAACATAGATATTCATCGTTCAACAATTCCGTCAATGTGCATTGAAGAGAAAGAGAGAACGGTCGAATGATCAATGCACAACTGATTCGACAGTCTTTGTCCCCAACCGTTGGGGCGAAGATTTTCCGGCAATCGCCTCAGCGCCCGCGTGCCGGCGGTGCGGCACGCCGACTGCGCGGCGCCGACCTCCCGGCCAGACCCGGCCCCGGACGCGGCTGATCCCCGCGTCCTGCGTGACGACGCGGCGGCACGCTGCTCGGGCGCGCGCCTGATCGATCGTCATCCGCCGCAGACTCGACTGAACCCGCCGCGGAGGGCTCGAAACCGGCGACCGGGGTCAAGGGGATCTCCCGGCGAAGCAGGCGCTGTATCCCTTTGAGAAGCGCCTGTTCGTCGTGACTGACGAGCGATAAAGCGGCGCCGCCGGCACCGGCACGACCCGTTCGCCCGATCCGATGCACATAGTCCTCGGCCACGTTCGGCAATTCGAAATTGACCACTTGGGGCAAATTCACGATATCCAAGCCGCGCGCGGCAATGTCGGTGGCAACCAGTGCCCGAACCGAGCCATTCTTGAACTCATCGAGCGCACGGGTGCGGGCCGACTGACTCTTGTTGCCGTGGATCGCCGCGGCGGTAATCCCATCCTTAACCAGATGTTCGGCAAGCTTATTCGCGCCGTGTTTCGTGCGGGTGAAGACCAACACCTGCTCCCAGCCCTCGCGGTGGATCAGATGAGCCAATAAATCGCGCTTGCGCTGTTTGTCAACCGGATGCGCGGACTGTACGACGGCCTCTGCCGCCGTGTTGCGTCGTGCCACATCGACAATTTTCGGGTGCCTCAACAAGCCGTCGGCGAGCCGCCGGATATCGTCCGAATAGGTCGCGGAGAACAGCAGATTCTGCCGCCGCTCGGGGATCAGCTTCAGGATCCGTTTGATATCGTGGATGAAGCCCATATCAAGCATCCGATCAGCTTCATCCAGCACCAGGATTTCAACTCGCGACAGATCCACGGTCCGACGGCCGGCATGATCGAGCAGGCGCCCGGGCGTCGCAATCAGAATATCGACACCGCGTTGCAGCCGGTCAATTTGCGGCTGCATGCCAACCCCGCCAAACACAATGGCAGAGCGTAGCGTCAGGTGAATGCCGTAAGCGTGCACGCGTTCACCGACCTGAGCCGCCAGTTCGCGGGTGGGCGTCAGGATGAGCGCGCGGGGGTGGCGTTGCGGATGCCCTTGATCGGCAAGCCGCTGAAGTAATGGGAGGACAAAGGCCGCGGTCTTGCCGGTGCCGGTTTGAGCGCCGGCGAGGAGATCGTGTCCGGCAAGTATCTCGGGAATGGCTTGCGCCTGAATCGGCGTTGGCCGGCCGTAACGCTGTGACGCCACAGCGCGCAGCAGATCGGCCCGTAAGCCGAGCGAATCAAAAGACATGAAGGCTCCGTGCCTGCTTGAACAGGCAGCCTGCCCAGGGTACCTGGGAGCGGCCTAGGCATCGACACAAGTATAAGGATAAACGTATATTCGAGGATGATGCCTGAAGGTACAAGGAGTCAGCCGCGATTCGGAAGCATCGGCGCACCGACGCTGAGTCTGAATTTTAGACACGTACGCAAAAAAAATCCAGCGATATTTGTTGAGAATCCGGAGAAAACGATCTCCGGATTACTGTTGGCAGCGTGCCGACGAGCGGCGCGATCAGGCCTCGACGGCCTGCAGATAATTCGCCTTGAACGCCTCACGATCCGACTTGACGGACGAATCGTAGCCCTGCTCCTGCATCTTCTGCTTCATCCAGCCCGGCAAGACACCACGCACATAGACGTTCGCCGGGTTTTCCGGATCGACATAACGCGTGTAGTCACGTCCGCTGGTGGCGGGGCGTGCTACTGCCGCGGTACCACGACGGCGCCGGGCCGTGATCAACGGCAAAATCTCGTCGAGCTCATAGCCGTTCTGCGTGATCAACTCCCTGACCTGCGCCACCACGCCATGCTTGGCCTCTTGCCGCCGGGTCACCAATGCCCGCTGCAATTCGGCCTTATTTTGCTCGATCGTCTCGAGCTGCTGCTGGATCTCATCGACGCTAAGGTTAGCGTATTCCACGTGATATACCTCCGATCTGATAGTGCTGAGTCAGGGTGCGCAAACTTGACGCGCGCACCTTATAATTTATTCGTTTTCGAATGGATGTCAAGCGATCGAGTGAAAAAACATGGACGATGAGTTCGCGCCGGGGCACCGCATCACGGACAGTCGAGTTCACCGTCCAGGAGGGCATTGACGCAATACACCGACGCCGCAGTATCCGCGCGAACCGCGGTCGCTCAAATCCCCCGCGGTCCGAGCGCATAATGCCCGTGGATCGGCGCGGCGAGTGATCCATAAGCAACGACGTCATTGAAGCGCCGGACCCGAGAACCGGCCGGCGCGGTCAGAGCAAAAACGTGGGGACGATCGAACGTCCGGTCGCGGTACGCAATTGGCGCCTGATTGGTGCCCGGGGCGGGACTCGAACCCGCACGCCTCACGGCGAGGGATTTTAAGTCCCTTGCGTCTACCGATTTCGCCACCCGGGCAGAGGGAGAAAAGGGCTCGTGATGCCGCAAACGGGCGGAACCAAAAACCAATTGAGGGAGTTGAAGATGGAGGCTGAGCCCGGAATCGAACCGAGGTACACGGCTTTGCAGGCCGTTGCATAACCACTCTGCCACTCAGCCCAAGCCGCTAACGATAGCAGATGTCATCAAGGTTGTCACCAGCCCGGATCGATTTTCGGGATCGATTTTCGCGAAACCCGAATACCCGGCACGCCGATGGATTCGCTTATCCTGACGGCACTCCCAACCCCGCGACCGCGTTTGCCTGCGGCGGCGACGGCGACCGCGACGCCTGGCATGATAGCGCGGGATGGGACAGGCTGCTCACGGCCGCCCACCCCTGCTACCATGCAACCCCAATCCCCGCGCCGTACTAACCCGCTTCCAAGGGACCTTTATGGTAAGCCAACCAACCTGGCACCAGCGATCGATCGACGAGACCCGCGTCGCGTTGTCCACCACCACCGACGGCCTGTCCAGCGAGGAGGCAGCATCGCGATTCGCCGCGACCGGACCGAACGAATTGCCGGGCATCAACCGCGTCTCCCCGTGGGCGATCTTAGGCGCACAATTCCAGAACGTCCTCATCTTGATATTATTGGCGGCGGTGGGCCTCTCCGCCTTCCTTGGCGAAGTCCTCGAGGCCGTGGTCATCGCCGTCATCGTGCTGTTCGCGATCCTGCTCGGGTTCGTGCAGGAGTACCGGGCCGAACGCGCCATGGAGGCATTGCGGCGCATGGCAGCGCCCACCGCCAAGGTGCTGCGCAATGGGCGAGAGCTGACGATCCCCGCCCGCGAGGTCGTGCCGGGTGATCTGGTTCTGCTTGGTGTCGGTGATCGCATTCCGGCCGACCTGCGACTGATCGAGGCGGTGAATCTCCGGATGAACGAGGCCTCCCTGACCGGCGAATCCAATCCGGTCGAAAAGCGCGTGGCGCCCCTGACGGATGCGTCGCTCGCCTTGGGCGATCGGGTCAACCTGGCCTATGCCGGAACCGATGTCAGCTATGGCCGCGGTCGCGGCCTGGTCATCGCCACCGCGCTGCACACCCAGTTCGGCCAGGTGACCAAGATGCTGGCGGGGGTCGAACAGGTCCGCACCCCGCTGCAACAGAATCTGGACCGGGTGGGCCGGGTCCTCGCCATTGCCGCCGGGATCATCGTGGTCCTGATCGCCGGACTGGGGTGGCTGCGCGGCGAACCCCTCCTGGAGATGATCATCTTCGGCGTTGCACTTGCCGTGGCGGTGGTCCCCGAGGCCCTGCCGGCGGTGGTCACGATCTCGCTGGCCATCGGCGTCCAACGCATGGTGAAACGCCACGCCCTGGTGCGCCGCCTGCCCACGGTCGAGACCCTGGGCAGTACCTCGATCATCTGTGCAGATAAGACGGGCACGCTCACACGCGACCAGATGACCGTACGGGAGATCTGGATGGAGGGGTGCCGCTGCACCCTCACGGGCAGCGGCTATGCGCCTACAGGGGACTTGACACTGACCACGGACGGCCCGAATGAGCGCGCGCTGCTCGGCTACCTGCTGAGCGCCGCCGCGCTCTCATGCGACGCCCACCTGGAACTGGAAGACGGGGCCTGGCACCTGTCCGGGGACCCGACCGAAGGGGCGCTGCTCGTGGCCGCCGCCAAGGCCGGACTCGACCCACATCGCCTGCAGGCGCGCGCGCCGCGCGTCGATGAGATCCCTTTCAGTTCCGAACGTAAACGGATGACCACCCTGCATCGGATGGCCGGTGGTGTGGTCGCTTTCTCCAAAGGCGCCACTGAAATCATCATGGCCGACTGTTCCCACCTGGCCAGCCCGACCGGGCTCCTGGTGCTCGATGCGGCGGCCCGTGAGCGGATCAACAACGCGACTTTGGCAATGGCGCAACAAGCGCTGCGGGTGCTGGCGATCGCCTACAAGCCGGAGGCCGCGCGGGCGGATGCCGAACGAGCCATGGTCTTTGCCGGCCTGATCGGCATGATCGACCCACCGCGACCCGAGGCACAGCCCGCCATCGCGGCCTGTAAGCGCGCGGGCATCCGCGCCGTCATGATCACCGGCGACCATCCGGACACCGCCGCGGCCATCGCCCGGGAACTCGGGATACTCGGCAACGGACGGGTCGTCATGGGTGCGGAACTGGACGCCATGAGCGACGCCGAGTTGGCCCGCCAGGTCGCGGACATCGAGGTTTACGCGCGGGTCTCACCGGAGCACAAGTTGCGGGTAGTGACTGCTTACCAGGCACACGGGCAGGTCTGCGCCATGACCGGCGACGGGGTGAATGACGCACCCGCCCTCAAGAAGGCGGATATCGGCATCGCCATGGGCGTCACCGGGACCGATGTCAGCCGTGAGGCCGCGGACATGACGCTGACCGACGACAACTTCGCGAGCATCGTCGGCGCCGTGGAAGAGGGCCGCGGGATATTTTCCAACATCAAGAAATATCTGATGTACCTGCTGTCATCGAATATCGGCGAAATCGGACTGATGGCCGTGGCCACTCTGGCCGGGATGCCGCTGCCCCTGTCCGCGGTCCAGATCCTCTACGTCAACCTGGCCACCGACGGCCTTCCGGCGCTGGCCCTGGCGTTCGATCCGCCGGAATCCGATCTGATGCAGCGCCCCCCGCGCGACCGTCAAACCGGCATCTTCACCAAGCCGGTCGTCTTGTTGATGCTGGTCGGCGGGGTCTGGTCGACGCTGGTCAACGTCGCGCTATTCGCCGGAGCGCTGCACTTGGGCGCAACCGCGGGGCTCGACTCCGCGGTGACCCTGACGCACGCCATGACCATGGCTTTCCTGTCGCTGGTCCTGATTCAGTTCTTCAAAGCCTACAGTTTCCGTTCCGACCGCGACTCGGTGTTCATCCGGCCCTTCGCCAACCGCTGGCTCAACCTGGCCATCCTCTGGGAACTGACACTCCTGCTGCTCGTCATCTACGTACCGGCACTGTCCGCGGCCTTCGGCACCTATCGACTCACCGGCACCGACTGGCTGGTGGTCACCGCGGCGGCAGCCACCATCATCCCCGTGCTGGACTTCACCAAGTGGTTGATTCGAAGGCACTTCCCGTTGAGCGCCGAGAGTACATCAGGTGTCTCGTGGGCGCCCTGAACCGGAGTTGAGGTGATTTCCGGGAGAGGTTCTACCGAGATCTAGGGGCGACTAAAGTCGCCCCTACAGTCGCCCCTACAGTCGCCCCTACAGTCGCCCCTACAGTCGCCCCTACCACCCCAGGGATCTTGCACGTCGGGATGTCGATTCCCGAGAATCGCCGAAAGCAGTCAGCCTCCCGCCTCGTAAGCCCGGCAGGTTGCCGTGAAACGCCGCGGCCCACGGGAACCGGTGACCCATCAGAACGCCGCGATGAAACGCTCCACAAAACGATCGTAATCCGCTTCGGGCAACTGATTGATGCCCGCCGCGGCCTTGCGGCCGCCACCGGTCGCGAATTGGCGGCAGAGCACATCAGCACCCTCCGGACGCGTCACCGGAGCCCGCACGCTGACCACGAAACCGCCGGCGGGTAACCGCGTCAGCAGCGCCTGGGCGCACTCCGGCGACGCTTGCGCAAGCTCATTGGCAAGGACGCCGCTGGCACGACGCGCCCAGGGATCGACAGGGAGGATGTAGAGCCGATGACGCTCACCCGCCACCGTCGGCGCGGTACCCCGTGCCCGCGCCATATCGTCGGCGTAACCGTCACTCAAGGCACGGAAGGCGGAGTCTTCGTTGATGAAATCCAGCGGATTGACGTAAGCATGGAGCCGCCGGTAAAGGTCGTCAGGAGCGAAATGCAGGTCGGCGACCTCGGCCCCGTAACCATTGTAATTGATGTAAATCCCGAGCTCACGCAACTGGGCCAGCGCGGGCGGAGCGAGTTCGAGCGGCAGCGCCGCCCGGTAGGCAGCGGCATCGAAGTTGTCGCCGAAAGTGCCGACGACCGCCCAGGCGCGGAAACGTCCGTCGAGAAACTCATCCACCAGCAGACAGGTGCCCTTATCGGGCAGGGTCTCGATGTGGCAGTCGAATCCGGGGTGACGGGGAATCTCGCCGGGGAAATGGTGATCGAAATAGCGCACCCGGACATCGGCGGCCAGCAGGCGATCGAGTGCCGCACGATTGGTATCGAGTGAAATATCAAGCACCGTCACCCGGTCGCCAGGGCCGGCGGTCACCCGCTCCAGCAGCGCGATCTCACGCTTGACACCGGTCACCAGGGTACTGTCGAGCGGCTCGGCGAGCCGCAGTTGCTGGAGGGCGCAGATGCCGTCCGCGTCGCCGTTGAAGACATCGAATGCAGTCATGGATCACCTTTTAGAGAGACTATGAGATACTATTTTGACTGTCCGGGGTTCACTAAGCACTGGTTCGCTGCCCCCGGGAGACGGGACCCCGATCCGGCGGGCAACGCCCGGCATTGCCGGACACTCCCCCTTGCCGTTAAACTTCACGGCTACCCTCAAGCCGGGGCGTCGGTCGTCGCCTGGTCGCGTCGCGTCACTACGACAGGCCGCCATTATACCCGTCGTTGTTGGTTTTTCGTTTCTCGTTTTCCGTAACCCGATGTTTTATAATCTTTAACTGAAAACGAAAAACTGAAAACTGAAAACTCAAAACCGTTCCGTATATCATCCCGGAAGCGCACCGCCGCACCCCATCCTGGAGCCTCATATGTCCATCGAACGCACACTCTCGATCATCAAACCCAATGCCGTTGCCAAAGATGCCATCGGCGCCATCCTCGGTCGTTTCGAGGCCGCCGGACTGCGGATCGTCGCCGCCCGGATGCTGCACCTGAGCACGGAACAGGCGTCCGCGTTTTATGCAATCCATCAGGGCAAACCGTTTTTCGACGAACTCGTGGGGTTCATGACCTCCGGTCCGGTCATGGTCCAAGCCCTGGAGGGCGAGGACGCGGTCGCCAGAAATCGCGAGATCATGGGCGCGACCAACCCGGCCAACGCGGCCCCCGGCACCATCCGCGCCGACTTTGCCGACTCCTTCACGGAAAACGCGGTCCATGGCTCGGACGCGCCGGATACCGCGGCCGTGGAGATCGCGTTCTTTTTTCCGGAAGGCATCTGCCCGCGGACCCGCTGACACCAGCCGGAGCCTCGCGGTGACACCGATGACCACGCCGATGGATGCCGGTCGGACCAAACCGAACCTGCTGGACTTGGACGCCGCGGAATGCGCCGCTCTGGTCGCGACACTCGGCTTCAAGCCGTTCCATGGACGCAATTTGTTCAAGTGGCTGCATAAACACGGTGTCATCGACTACGATGGCATGACCGATCTGCCGAAAGCGTTGCGGACGGCACTCGCGGACGCGGTCAGCATCCGTTTGCCCCGGATCAGCCACACCCAGCCCAGTACGGACGGCACGGTAAAATGGGTCCTGGAACTCGCGGACGGCCAACGGGTGGAGGCAGTGCACATTCCCGAAGATGGCCGCAGTACCCTCTGCGTCTCGTCGCAGGTCGGCTGCGCCCTGGACTGCGCCTTCTGTGCCACGGCCCGCCAGGGATTCAACCGCAACCTGCAGGTCGGGGAGATCATCGGGCAAGTCTGGCACGCGGCGCGACAACTCGGGGCGGCGCCGACCAACGTGGTGATGATGGGCATGGGTGAGCCGCTCGCCAATTTCGACGCGGTGGTCAAGGCGATGGCGATCATGCAGGATGACTTGGCCTACATGATCGCCAAGTCGCGGGTAACGCTGAGCACCTCCGGCATTGTCCCCAATATCTATCGGTTGCGCGAGGTCAGCGACGTGTCACTGGCCGTCTCACTCCATGCGCCGAACAACGCATTGCGCGACCAATTGGTGCCAATCAACCGTAAATATCCGCTCGAAGAACTGCTGCCCGCCTGCCGTGCCTATCTGGGCGGCGACAAACGCCGCAAGATCACCTGGGAGTATGTCATGCTGGACGGCATCAACGACAGCCTCCAGCACGCCAAGCAGTTGATCCGGTTATTGGAAGGGACCCCGTCCAAGCTCAACCTGATTCCCTTCAATCCCTTCCCCGGCAGCGGCTACACCACCTCGTCGCCGGAACGGCTGGAAGCCTTTCGGCAGCGACTGATGGGCTCGGGTCTGCTCACGTTCACACGCAAGACGCGCGGCGACGCGATCGCCGCCGCCTGCGGACAACTGGTGGGCCGGGTCGAGGACCGGACCCGCAGAAACGCCGGCTTGCTCCCTGTCCCGGTTGCGCTGCCCGCGCTCGGCGCTCACCTGCGCCATGACGGATCATGAGTGTGGTCAGGGTCGCTCGTTTTATCGCCGTGAGCGGGATCAGCCTGAGTCTCGCCGCATGCGGGTATTTTCTGCCCCGCAAGGCAAATGACTCCATGTCCCTGGATACCGAGAACAGTTCGGGCGATCTCTATGTGGCGATGGCCTCGGAGTATTACCGGCTCGGACAACTGGATGAGGCATTGCGACGCGCCGAGCGTGCGATCGGCGAGGATAAGAAAAACCCCCGTGCCTATTTTGTGATTGCGATGATCTACCAGCGACTCGGAGAGACCGCCCGCGCCGCAGAAAACTTCACACGGGCCCTCGAGCTCTCCCCGAAGAATCCCGATATTCTCAATGCGTACGGAGCTTTTTTCTGCGCCCAACGACGTTACGCCGAAGCCCAGCAACAGTTCACCAAGGCGACCGAGAATCCGCTCTACGCCACCCCGTGGATGTCGCTGACCAATGCCGGCACCTGCGCTGCCGGTGCCGGCAATCTCGCCCAGGCCGAGGCGAATTATCGGCGCGCCCTGAGCGCGAACGCAGGCTTTGGACCGGCCCTGTTCCAGATGGCGGACCTCGAGTTCAAACGCGGCAATGCCAGGGCCGCCAAAGAGTATCTGGACCGCTACTTCCAGGCCAATGGCCCGACACCCCAGGTCCTGATCCTGGCGATCAGAACCGAGCGCAAGCTCGCCAATACCAAATCCGCGGCGACCTACGAACAGGTTCTGCGGAACAGCTTTCCGGACGCCCCCGAAACCAAGACGCTTTAGGGAGCCGCTGTCGATGAATCCAGTACAAGCCATGAGCACCGATGATCAGAACGTCGTCGAATTCGCCGAGAGCCCGGGGCGCCGTCTGCGCGTCCAACGTCAGGCCCGCGGACTGGAGGTGGAGCGGGTCGCCGCCCAGCTCCA
>Ga0247841_10012697_pt1 | contig 10923 bp, 17 predicted proteins | sample LaCruzMarch2015__2_FD_192410 | JGI IMG/M metagenome (GOLD analysis project Ga0247841, IMG submission 192410) | Freshwater microbial communities from meromictic Lake La Cruz, Castile-La Mancha, Spain - LaCruzMarch2015_18m | ecosystem: Environmental > Aquatic > Freshwater > Lake | place: Spain...
AACTTACCAGTACAAGATGCTTTCAAGGTTGCTGATGAAGTAATTGCAAGAACAATTAGAGGAATTACAGAAACAATAACACAACCATCATTAATCAACTTAGATTACGCAGATATTAGAACAGTAATGGGCGGTAAAGGATTATCAGTTATTGCTGTTGGAGAATCACAATCTGTAAACAAGGTTGAAGAAGTTGTTGAAGACACATTAAAGAACGCTTTATTAGATGTTGATATCGGAGGAGCATCTGGATGTTTAATACACATTACAGGCGGAGCTGAATTAACACTTGGAGAAGCAAATGCTGTTGGTGAAATGTTAACAGATGAAATAGATCCAAACGCAAATGTTATCTGGGGTGCTAGAATAGATCCCACATTCGATAACAAGATTGAAGTAATTGCAATCTTTACAGGAGTAAAGTCTCCATTCATCAAAGGAAGTACAAGATTCAATGGTAAGAACAATCAACAAGCAGCAAAAGGCGGCTCAAGAAGATCTTACGATAACGACTTCGGTTTAGATGAATTATAAGAGCCTTTCTCACTATGAGAAACCCTCGGGAAAGATCTCGAAGGTTTGAGCTTAAAATAGGAAAGAACACAAATTGGTGTTCTTTACCTCATTTCTTTTTCTTTTTAAAATTAGATACTATTTTTTATCCCAAGGAAATCCAATCCATTCTTTAGTCTTATTTTCAATCTCAATTACATGAAAATCAGGATAAACTTTACAGTTTAGCTTATTTATAATTAAAGAAGAAGTAATTATTTGTTTTGGGTTGTACTTTTGTTTAACCTTTTTTTTAATTGTATTTAATGTAATTCCAGTATCACAAATTTCATCAACAATTAATACATTCTTATTTTTTAGATTTACAACAGGATAACTATATATATTCAGCTTATTTCTTTTCTTTCCAGTATATGATTTTGCACCAATACAAATAAGCTTACAATCAAGTTGATTAGATATAATTAGAGCAGGTATTAATCCTCCTCTATTAATACCAATAATATAATCGAATTTCATTTTAGATTCATTAAATTTATTGAGTAATTCAAAAGAATATTTTTCTATTTTCTTCCAAGTAAACTTAATCATATTTAATCAACATAAATTTCTATGAATTTATTTTTATTTTGTATTTTAAGTTTAAGCATTAGTTTTTCAAAAGTGCATATTCCTAGCATAAGTTCTTTAAAACTACCTGGGTATATACAAACATCATATGTAGTATTGTTATAACTAATTCCATTTAATAATTCTGGAATTTCACATAGTAAATAATCAGAAATATATGTGATTTCATCCATATTTAATCTATTTGTTATATCTCCTAATTGTTTTTTTACAAAAGAAATAATAAATTCTTTAAATTTTGGATTTTGATTGAATTCGTTCTTGATAATTTTTAAATTATTAATGTATACTGAATCCGTATTAATTTCAGTCCATCTTATAATAACTAATCTGTTTCTTTCTATTTTTGAGTAATTATCAATAACTGATTTACAACGATGCTCAATATTTTTTGCATCTTTCATTGCTTTATCTAATGCTTTTTCTTTTGATTGATGATTCAAGACTTCATTATTAATTGCTTGAATTGTATCCACTATCATAATACAAACTTTACCATCAGTGTTTTTAAGCATCCAATCTGTAAATTTATGAATAGTATCTTTTGTAAAATATTTGTTGTTTATACTTATCCCAAGCATAAAATTATTGTGCTTTATGGTTTCGAGTGTAAATGATTTATTATCTGGAGAAAAAGTATTTTTAATTATCATAAAAATCAGAATTAGTTATTTAATAAATTTTTTTGTTTCTGGATTGTATCTATATCCATTTAATCCTATTTGCTTAACATTGAAACATTCAATTAAATTTTTATAAGTAGTAATAATATCCCTTGATTTATTATGGTTTGTAATTTCATTCATTAAAGTTTGTACTGATCTTTTATCTTGCTTAATTTGAAGATAGGTTCTTCCAATCTCTTTTAGGTTATTATTATCCATATATGAAATTTGAAACTTACGTATTTTGTGCTCAATATAAAATTCACCAAAAGAAATTAGATCAGTAATTGATGGTTTACAAACTGTATTTTCGGATTTTGGATGCTGATGAATATCAGTTGCTTCTTTTATATTATAACCATGCTTTCTTGCTATCCTTTGTAATATAAAATCTGCACTTAATGCACCTCCAGAATTTCTAATTAAAGATATATCATGTATTGATTTATCCTCTTTAAATCTTATAAGTGCTTTCTCTCGTCTCATGTCTTTGCGTGATTTAAATTGATCTTGAAATTTTTTTGCAAAGGATTTTTCAGGAAGAGATTCAATATGAGTTTTTCTAATGACGTCTAAGCGTTTGTTGATTTTTCTTTTAAATATTGGATCAATAATTTTATTAATCAATTTAGCCATATCTATTCCTTGCTTATTAGAATTCTTCTCTATCTGAATAAAGATAAACAATAAATCTAACTATAAACATTATTGATGGAACTCCAATATAGATTGATAGGTGTATTGCATCAAACTCTAAGAATGGAAGTTCTGCTTCATATAATAAAAATATACCTACAATCCATCCAACTAAATAAAAAAAATTAGCTTTAGTAAAATGAGAAATTACTGCATACATAGAAAATAAAACTGTTATTAAAAGAATTGCAAGATAAGATATAACTTCTCCACCTAAAAAATATTCTGTAAATCCGTTAATTAATAATAATACACCTAACAATAATAGACTTTTAAGAATTTTTAAAACAAAAGCACTAATTCCATGCCATGTGTGATGAGCATGATGATAAAGTTTTGGTGGTTGCATATTTTATCTAATTTCCTCTTTTTCTATTAGTTATTCCTCTAATAACTAAAATTATTACAGGTAAAACTACCCATAAAACTAATTGTTGTGTACTTAAACTAAAAAACGATAAATCCAGTTTGTATAAAATGAATAATCCAATAATCCATCCAAGTAAATAAACAAAACTAACTTTTGAAAACTTATGAAATATAAAATATATAGATAGAATTATTGAAGAGGTTATTGTAATATATATTTGAATTATTTGAGAACCCCAAAAGAAGTCAATTACATTATTTAATATAACTAGTCCAGTTGATAATAGTAAACCATAGATTGTTCTATAAATGAAATCTACAACGCCTGCAGCTGCACTTTCTTGCTCTTGTTTTTCAACCATATTAAATATCACTAGTAATTATTTAGTTAACTTAGGTTTATAAATTATTTCTTTTTTTGTAAAATTCCTCTTCCGCAAACAACTCCAGAAATTGCAGCTCCTACAATGTTACCTGAAACTCCAGCTCCATCTCCAAGCATATAAAGATTCTTTATATCAGTTTCAAGATGTTTGTCTGTCTTTATTTTGTTTGATCTAAACTTAACTTCAGGAGCATAAAGGAAAGTTGAATCTCCATTTAGACCAGGAAGAATCTTTGATAACATTTCAATTCCTTCAATTAAATCTTTAGTTATCCTATATGGCATAGCCATTCCAATGTCTCCAGGAACTGCAAGTTTTAAAGAAGGAGTTATATGTGCATTTCCTAATCTTTCTGTAGTTGATCTTCTTCCCATTTTTAGATCCTTATATCTTTGAACTATAGGCTTACCTGCACCTATTAAGGTAACACCACGAGCAATAAACTCAGCATACTTTCTTGTAGACTCAAGTGGTTCTGTTAGGTTAACTTCAACAACTAAAGCAAAATTTGAATTTACTCCATCATTAGTTGAGTTAGAGTATCCATTAACACATACATAATCTTTGTAATCTTCTAAAGCAACATATCCTTTAGGACAAGGACAGAAGGTTCTTACAACATCATCAAAGGTTGGGGTATACATATAATATATAGTTTCATACATTTGTTCAGAATGAGCTGAATTAATTGAAGAAGGAAACTCAACTCTTACTCCAACTTCTACCTTATCAAATACCTTTTCAATCTTGTATTTATCTGTTATTTTTTCAACCCAAGAAGCATTATATCTTCCTGGTGCGCAAACTATCTTCCTACCATAGATTTTTTTTCCATTTGAAATTACTACACCTTCCACTTGTTTTTTATTAACAATTAGATCAGTAACCTCTGTTAATGGGAGTAGAGTGATGTTTTTGTTGTTCTTTAGCTTATCTTGAATCTTTTTAATGATTGGAACTAGCTTATCTGTTCCAACATGAATTGTTTTTCTAATAAATAGCTTAATATTGTTTCTTTCTGCTTTATCTACCATCTCTTGAGCTTCTTTAAGATTCTTTGGATAATAATCTTTTGGAACTCCTAAAGATAAGAATTCAGCTTCAACATAATCTAGATATTTTTGATATTCTTCCTTTGAATAGAGATGGAACATCTTTTCATGAGATAGAACAGGAGTGAAATGTAGTTTACCATCTGAAAAGGTACCTGCTCCTCCAAAACCAGTCATAACTTCATTCTTCTTTCTGTTTTCAACTAGGTTACCTTTATCAATAATTAAAATTTTAGTATCTTTACTTAGTTTAGATATTTCTGTTGCACAGAAGAGACCTGCAGGTCCTGCTCCAACAATAATAACATCATATATCTTTTCTTTAGTTTTAAAATTAGATTCTTGTTTTGCTTTCATAAGATAAACCCCTATATATAATAGAAAGATAAGGTTTAATATACTTTTGGAACACTATTTACTTGGTATAAGTATAAACTTTTTTCTGATTGAATATGGATGATATTAAGAAAGCACTTGACTTAGCTTATGAAAAACATAAAAATCAAAAAAGAAAGTTAGAAAACATACCTTATATAGTTCATATTTTTGATGTTGCTTCAATTCTTATGAAAAACAATTGCTCAGATAAGGTTATTGTTAGTGGAATATTACATGATATTGTTGAGGATACAGATGTAACTATTGATCAAATTAGTACTTTGTTTGGAAATGAAGTAGCTGATATTGTAAGTAAGTTGAGTGAAGATAAATCCAAAACCTGGGAAGAAAGAAAACAATATAGTATAGATAAATTGAAATTTGAATCAGAAGAGGTTATGCTTGTTAGATGTGCAGATGCACTTGCTAATGTAAAAGATATAGTTTTATATCTTGATTTATATGGAGAAGATACTTGGAAGTGGTTTAAAAGAGGAAAAGATAAGCAAGGTTGGTATTATAGAGGACTATTAGATTCTCTTATAGCAATTAAAAATTATCAAATGTATAAAGATTATAAAAAAATAATAGATAAAACTTTTTAAATTACATAAATTATTGGACGAAATAGGAGGAAATTAAATGAAGAGAGGGATGATTATTGGTATTGTTGTACTTGTTGTAATCATCATTGTTGGAATATTGATTGGTAATTTACTTAAATCTAAGACAACTAATGATGACCCAACACAGCTTGCAAATCCAGCTTCTGTTTATTGTGTAAATAATAATGGAACACTTGAAAATAGATCTATTGAAGCTGGAGAATATGGAGTTTGTATGTTTGATGATGGTTCTGAATGTGAAGAATGGAAATACTTTAGAAATGAGTGTACTATTGGACAAAGTTATCCTGCAACAGAAGGAACTGCTTGTACAATGGAATATGCACCTGTTTGTGGAGTAAATGGGGTAACCTATTCAAACAAATGTATTGCTGGAAATGTTCAGATATTAAAAGATGGAGAATGTTAAATAACATTCTTCTTTTTTTCTTAATTTTTTATTGTTTTGTTTGTTATTTAATATAAATGGATATGGAGGAAATTAAATGAAGAAGAAAATTGATCCAGTAAAAAGGAAAAAAAAAAAAATTTTTGGAGTAATTATCATTATTATAATTATAATTCTGGGGATATTACTCTTAAATAAATTTCAAAAAACAGAACTTACAAATCCTGCTTCTGTTTATTGTATTAAACATGGAGGAGAATTGCAGATAATAGATGGACCCAATGGGCAATATGGTATCTGTATATTCCCAGATAAAAGTGCATGTGATGAATGGGCATTTATGAATGGAACCTGTGATAAAGGAATGTATACAACCGCTCCCTAGTAGTATAGCTTTTAATTGAAGATAGAAAACAAAAAATAATGTTTTCTATTCTTATTTTATTTTTATTGTAATTTTAATTATTGTGATATTTGTTGGACAATAATTATTAAAGTAATTTAAATTATCTACTTAATAGATTATTTAAATAGTTAACTATTTAATTAGTAGTTTATTTAATTAACAAGATTTAAAAACCTTTTGTTCCATTCGTTATAATATAAATAAAGCCGAAAAGAAAGGTGGAAAAACATGGGTGTAATTACAATATCTCTTGATAAGATTTCAGAAAAGATGCTTCGTGATGCAGCTAAAGCGCATTATGGGGATAGAAAGGATGCTCTTTCAAAAACAATAATCAAAGCAATATCAAAACTTGCTACCGAAAAAATAAATATTTCAGAAGATTTCTTGAAACTAACATCTATTGAAGGATCTACAAAAGTAGGAAAGGGAGCAAAAAATCCAAAAACAAGAGCTGATTATAATGATAGATAAATGCCTAATTAATACAGATATACTTATTGCAGCTTACACTACTGCAGACAAAGATAGAAAAGAGATTGCAAGAAGCCTAATTCTTAAGCTATATAACGAGCATAAAGCTTACATTAGTATTCAAAACTTAGAAGAATATGCAAATATTACTAAAAGTAAACTAAAGATAATAGATAAAGAAAAACTAAAGAAAGATATAATTAACATCCAAAATATGTTTGAAATTATTAATTATAATCAATCCACTGTTTCTGATGCATTAACCTTATTTTTTGAAAAAAATATTAACTTTTATGATGCTTTATTAATGCAAACTATGTTGGACAATAAGATAACAACAATCTACACATTTAATGAAAATGATTTTAAGAAAATCAAGGGAATAAAGACAATTAATCCAAAAAAATTAATTAAAAAATAAGAAAAAAAGAAAGATTTATTTTTTCTTTCTTTTTGATTTTGGTTTTGCTTTAACAACAATTGCTTTTGGGTGTTCATGATCTATACTTATTAATCTAACAAATACAGCAAATGATATAAGTAAACACACTAAATTTAAGAAAGCAATATCATTAAGCCCACTTATAAAACCATCAATTACAAGAAATATAACACCAATTAAATAAAATAAAACGAATTGTGGTTGAATTGATTTACTTCCCTTAATAGTTGATAATAACTGCATTACCCATGCAACAATTACTAAAGTAAGTCCTAATAACGCGAAAATTTCCATTATTTATACCCTCCAGTTTGTTTTAATTAAAATTCTCCTTGATTAATCTTCTCATAAGCTTTCTGTAAAGCTTCAGAGAAATGTGAACATCTAGTATTATCAAAATTAGTATAAAAATTATCATCTTTATCAATAAAAACAATTACTTCTCTTCCTCTATATGGTCTTCTAAGATAAGCAACATCTTTAGTTGATGCTTTTGCTTGTTCTTGCTTTTCCTTAGCTTTATTACCAAACATAGATGGTCTAACATCACCGTACATATAAAATCATCTCTTAATTATTACCTTTTTTTATTAAAAACCTTAATTAATATGTAGTATATTAGGTTTAAATATCTTTGCATGCTTTATTTTTAGATGAAGAATAATAAACTTAATATTTTTAATAAAGAAGAACAAAGAATAATTACTTCCCTTAAGACTACTTGGAAGATTCAAGAATTCATTAACTCAATTGGATACAATACAGGAAAAAGAATATCTGTTTTTGATGTAATGAGACTTAGGAAAGGAGATTGTCTTGAAGCAGCTATGCTTTCGTGCTTTGTTTTACAAGAGCATAAAATCAAATCCTTCTTAATAGATTTAACTGCAGTGAGAGATGAAGATCACGTTCTTTGTGTGTTTAAGGTAAAAGGATTGTATGGTGCTATTGCTCAAAGTAAGTTTCTTGGATTAAGATATAGGCATCCAGTATACAAGTCTCTTCGAGAGCTTGCCATGAGTTATTTTGATAATTACTTTAGTTTTCAAGGATATCATGGGCTTAGAGGGCATTCTATTCCTATGCCTATTAAGTTTACAGAGGAAAACCTCAAAAGTACTAGGTTAGTGAAAGAAACAGAAGCTAGATTCTCAGATATTAAACATAATCAGCTTGTTTCAAAGAACGCAAAGCTTGATCTAGTTAGCAAGGAAAAATTCAAAAGGGAAATAATTATCCTTCCTGATTATATAAAAGTTCCAAAAAGATATAAATAAAAGATGCTATATTTGTTGGACATTTTTCTAAATAAAATTAAATTTTAAACAATGATGCTTTGCTTACTTCATTTAATTTAGCTACATAAGCATCTTCTATTGGTTTGTTTATCTTATCTATTTCTTCTTGATGGATCTCTCTATGACAATTCTCACAAACAAGGATGCATTTATCTGCTTCTTTCTTAAGAGATTCAAGAGAACATCTATTTCCTATCCTAGTTGCAATATCATATTCTTTCTTTTGATCTTGATTATGTAGATGATGAAACGTTAATGCAACAGAAGTTTTATTATATCCGCACCTTGAGCAAGCTCCACCTTTATACTTAATTAATTCTTTCTTGATTAAAGCACCTCTAATTCTTTTTCTAATCTTAATATCTTCTACATGCTCACGATCCCAATTTTTTTTATATTCTTTAGATTGTGCATAATCCATAATTATCACCAAATTAAAATATTAATGAAAGCATTTAAAACACTATCGGCATCTTAAAAAACACCGTTCTAGATAATAACTGTTATGCCGACCAAAAGCACTTAAAATCAATGAAAAATCATCAAAAAACCTAGATTTTCAAGAAAAATCCAGAAGTGTGAGAAAACTTAGAAAACCCTTGAAAAATCGAGGCTGATTGGGGTAGGGTAATTGCCCTCAACTCACCTAAAGAAAGGTGTCTTTTTTTCAGATCTCTAAATTTTCATTTATTTTTTCTTAATTTTCTTTTTTGTTGCAACAACTTTCTTCTTTACAGTAACAACTTTCTTTTTTGCTACAGGTTTTTTAGATCCGCATCCACAATTACAAGCCATAATCATTTCTCCATAAGTTTATTGTTTTTATTAAAAGGTTAACCAAAGGGAATAAAAAGATATTGGACAAAAGAAACTGTCCAAGATATTATGTAAGATATAATCCAAAGATATAAAAAAATAAATTATTTTAAAAATTTACATATTAAACTACTGCTACATAACTAACTTACAAATTATATTTAGATATATTTAAAATACCTCTTAACTTTAATAAAAATATTAAGATTAAAATAAAAGGGGAGTTTGTTATGGGTAGTGGAATGAGTGGAAGAATGGGCGGACGAAAATTAAAAATTATAAATAAACTTGAAAAAGAACAAAAAATTTACGGTGGATTAAGCTATAGAGAAAAGATTAATGCAAAAGCAAAATTTCAAAAAGAAAAAGCAGAACCAAAATATACAGAAAGTAAAGCTCTATTTGCAAAGAAACTTATTGCGATTCAAACAGAACTAGTAAATAAAACACCAAATTTTAAAAAAACACAAGCCATAAGAAAATCAATAATTTCAGTTATCAATGAGTATTCAAAACAGAAACGTATTAAATTACCAGATAGCACCCTAATATCATTAGGAACAATTGAACAAAGGTTAGAATCTTTACGTAAATCAAATCAATACGATAGATATTTTGAAAACTTAGATAAAGAATATACAAATGGCCTAATAAAGCTAATGGATGGTCAGACAAATCCAGAAAAAATAACAAGCTTAGTTAACAAGGTTGGAGTTGCAATTACAATACATTCTGAATTTCTTGAGAAAAAAATAAATTTTGAAAAGAAAGGGAAAGCAAAAGAAGAATAAAAAAACCAACAATATATAAATATTTCTTATCACCACTACATAGTAAGAGGGGATAGGTGATTTTATGATTAGTGAAACCCAAATACGAAATGTCATCTCTATCCAAGATTTATCTGTTTCTAAAATCAATTATATTCTTTCTATTTCTGAAGATATTGAAAAATATCCTGAAAAATATAAGAATATACTTAACGGGAAAGTTGTTGCTAACCTTTTTTTTGAACCATCAACTAGAACTAAACTTTCTTTTGAAACAGCTACAAAGAAGCTTGGTGGAAACACAATTGGATTTGATGATATTTCTAACACGTCTATTAAGAAAGGAGAAACGTTTTCTGATTCAATTAAAATTATTTCTGATTATTCAGATTTAATTGTTATGAGAACTAAATATGAAGGAGCACCTCGTCTTGCAAGTGAAATTACAAGTAAACCAATTATTAATGCAGGAGATGGAACAAACCAACATCCAACACAGACCCTATTGGATCTCTATACAATTAAGAAAGAAAAGAAAAGCCTTGATAATCTTTCAATTGGTTTCTTTGGAGATCTAAAGTACGGAAGAACAGTTCATTCTTTAGTTGATGCAATTTCTTTATATAATCCAAAAGTTATTAAGTTTATTGCAGATAATAATTTTCAAATAAGTAAAGAATATCTTGATCTGCTTGATAAGAAAAACATTAAGTATGTTGTTTCAGATACCTATGTTGATAACCTTAAAGATCTTGATATCTTGTATGTTACTAGAGTACAGGTTGAAAGAATTGCTGATCCAATAGATATTGAACCTTTAAAGAAAAAATACACAATAACTAAAGATGTTCTTGAAAAAGAAGGAAATAAAGATCTTCTTGTTATGCATCCTCTTCCAAGAGTTTATGAGATAACAACTGATGTTGATTCTACAACACACAATATCTATTTCAAGCAAGCAAAAAATGGGGTTCCTGTAAGGCAAGCAATACTTTGCATTTGTTTGGGACTAGT
>Ga0247841_10012698_pt1 | contig 10923 bp, 8 predicted proteins | sample LaCruzMarch2015__2_FD_192410 | JGI IMG/M metagenome (GOLD analysis project Ga0247841, IMG submission 192410) | Freshwater microbial communities from meromictic Lake La Cruz, Castile-La Mancha, Spain - LaCruzMarch2015_18m | ecosystem: Environmental > Aquatic > Freshwater > Lake | place: Spain...
GTTGTAACATCCCATTCGTGCCAATTAGCTCCTCCAAATCTAGAAAAATCGATACTCGAAATAATCTCGGATTCAGGTTTAGAAAGCCAATTTACTGTTTGTTCATCCCACGGACCAAGCAATTTTGAGAGTGTAATTGTTGGGATTTCGTCTCTATAATTTATACTTGCATAGCCATAGACACTAAATTTGGCTGAAACAATTGTTGAATGTAAAGGTATCTGAGATAAAGAAAATTTAATGAGGCTTTCCCTCACGAATAGAGCTCCATCAGAATGCCCATCAAAATATGCATAAATTAAAGTGTCATTGCTATCTTTGTTATCAAACCACTCACTACCATTGGCATAACGATCATGTTGAACATAAGCGTCTTCGCCTTCTGGTCCAGGTTGAATAATTTCAGTCTTAATGTCAGGGGAAGAATTAACCGGGACAGTAACATGATAAGTCAAATTATCTACAATATTGCCTTCAGAATTAAAAATATCAGCAGATAGGTCCTTCTCTCCGGAAGAATTATCGAAAATCCAATTAAAATTTATTATTCCCTGCAGATTAGATATTGGCATGACATTGCTGAAAGATCCGTCTCCTGATAAATAAACAGGACACAACGGAACAGGATTATTCAGGTTATCCTTTACCGTTAAGCTTAAGGATAAAGTGCTATTTGACTGGACCTCTTCGGGTAAGTTTGTCAACAACTCAACACTTTTTGGTGAGTCCCATAATGTGTCGTCAAAACAATTAATTGTACTTGGACCGAATTCTTTACCAACCAATCCCAAAAAAGTCAACTTTGATCCTATTCTAAAGTCAAGCCCTACATCAAGATTGCTATTCCACGCAAGAAATGTTTTAGTGCCACCTGGTGTAATTTGACTTCTTATTAAGGAACTGTAATTACCCTCAATATAGGGTACTATTTCTGCAAAAGGTCCAAAAAGACTATAGAACATTACTTCCACTCTTGGATATAATTCCAAGCGGGCATCAGCATTTATCTCACCATTAATATTTAATGGGTATATCTTGTTTTGAGGCTTATATTCATTGATTGGGGTATAACTTTCAGTTTGGCCGTTATAATTCCCTCCCACCTTTAATGTGTCTTTGCTTTCAAATCCCCAGTCTGCATGAAGGCTGGCTGTTGAATTAAATTCATAAGCTCCCCAAATATCACAATCAACACTGATCCAGACTGGTACCGATAATACAATAAATTTTACAGTAACTTTATTTATATCCAGCAGTTTCTTATCACCATCATCATTGAAATCCCTTGACATATCCAAAGCAAGTTTTGTAAGGAATTCTGCCCTGCTGTCAAGATAAAAGCTAAAAAACTTTAAATCACCTTTTTTTACCTTTGTATCTTCATCCAGTTCTCCATCCCAGTCAAAATCAAAATCCAGGATAGCGTCTGAGGTCAGAGATGCATGACCTTCGTCAATATAGAAATGGATATTATCACCTTCCTTGCCATAAAGATCTTTGTTTGAAAAATCCTCGTAAAAATCTATAATATTGTAATCTTCATCTTTTGATTTTGAAATTAAGTCGTTAGCGCTTCTTCTTTGTATTTTATCATCCTTATCGTAATAGATGATTTCAACAGGATGCAATTGTCCCTTTTCATCAGTGAAAGCTTTTGAAATTTCTTCTAGTGAACTTATACTATCAATAATTTGCCCTGGAGAAATTAGGTCTGTATTCAGAGTGAAATCCTTATCCACAAATACATCATTCAGATAGGCTTGTTCAGTTTGAAGTGTAATATTATTGCCTTCATTTGCTACTTCAAGAACTCTCCTAAGATATCCCATTGTATCCAAATCAACTGCTATGATTGATCCTCTTCTGATATCAGGCAATTGTGCTGAGTAGGATAATACTACTTTACCGTCAGTAGAATATTGATCTACTGTTACTCCATAGTCAGGATCATAGAGATTGACATAACCTGCACTTATTCCATCGATTGGTTCAGGATCAATTAAAGTATTGTTCGTTTCATCGTATTCATAATGAAACTCTTCTCTGCAGTCTGTTACCAGCACGGAATAAATAAGTACAATAATGATTTTAATTCCAAAATGTCGTTTCATGGATCTCTATCCTTTATTTATTCATAAGAACTAATTCTTATTTATAATATCTTACGCATTCTGTTAGTAACATTTCTCTTCCATATTGTAGAATGAAAAAATGTATATAATGATACTACTGAAATACCTCCGGAAATATAAAAATAGGTGTCGTATTCCAAAGTCTTGTCATAGTTATATTTAGCAATATCCCTGGAGCCTTCTATTATTTTATATTCATTGTATAGGGAATAATAATTATTTGCCTCAAGTTTTAAATAAGTTGCCCCGGCTGCACAAAGTGCAAAGACTGGAGCAGATACCATTTGAATAACTTTGGCGGTTTTCCTGTTTTTTATTGATATAGGATCATAAGGCAGATTAAAATCAATTTTCGGATAGGCAGAATGTGGTTTCATCTGATTCATATCAATTTTTGAGCTTGAAGGTGATAAAACGTTTGAACCCCTACTGGTAAGAAGTGTAACAATATTATTATTCTTCTGAATTTTGGCAATTGTTTTAGCTGAAAGCTTCTGATCAGTCTGTAGACTTATTTTTGCTCCATTCCTTAAAAGATCCCTGGCTATTTCCATGTGATTCATTTCGGAAGCAATATGCAAAGGGGTATAGCCTGTATTCCCTTTTATATCTACATTTGCTCCTTTGCTGAGCAGATCTTTGACAACAATAATGTTGTTTAATAACACAGCCAAATGCAATGGAGATAGATCCGTCTGATTTTTTATATTGAGGTTAGCTCCCTGGTTTATCAGATATCTGGCATAGATATTTTCGCCCTTTAGAATTGCATAGTGCAAAGGACTGTTATTATAAGTATCTGGCTCATTTATTGAGGTTCCTTTATTCTTAAGAATTGAGATCAAATCCTCGGATGCAATATGATCATCAAGCATGTGAAAAATATTGCCGCCATATTGACCTTTCAAATTCAAACCAGCTCCATTTGCAATTGATTCTCTTAACAATCCTGCATTTTTTTGCCGGATTGATTCTAAAAGAAGAAGATTGTAGTCTTTGGTCAGATTCTTGTCAACCACAACAGGTTTTGCAGGAAGATATTCTTTTTGATTACCAGCAAACTCCTGTATTGGTTTATCTTTTGCCAGAATCAGTTTATTATTTACTTGTTTATTCTTATCTATTTTGATAGTTGTAGCCGTATTGTCTTGATTATCCTTAGGTTTTGAAGGTCTATTATCGGCAACCGGCCTGGTTGGTTCCGGAATAGTCTTGTCGGGTGAAGGAATAGTATTTGTTTGTGCCGTTGCCGTGGTTGTCAGAGGCTTTGTATCGTAAACATCAAACGATTTTTCATATTTTTCTATTTCATTGCTGGCATGTGTTTTATATTCAACTACAAACCTATACCTACCCTCTTTTCCAAGCTTAGGTATCACTATTTCATTAATACCCTGGTTAATCCAGGCTGTCCAGGTTAGCAATGATCTGTTTACATTTGTACCTCCTCCCTGCGGTACCTCAAGCCTGTACCTGTATTGAAAAACTACTGCCTGATTGACATAAAAACTCAGGTCGACCTTACCCAAAATTTTTATTTTGGAGGGAATAGGATTAGTGAAATTTAGAGGGATCTGGTCCTCCGTATACTCTTTTGTACTAACAGGGAGTACTATGGATGAATTAGCGTCAATAAGACCTGCTCCGCATTGGAATATTATTAATAATAAAATATTCTTCATGTGTAGTTGCTTTTATTCATTTTACTTAAAATAAGTTGGTATTCTTAATATACAGAAGTCAATAAAATCGGATTATCAGGACACTCTTGTCGAGGATATTAATCTCTAATTAAAACCTGAATATTAATCCCAGATCTAAAGCATAAGTAATATTCTTATAAACGTCAATATCATAGCTTGCTCCGGCTGCCAAGTTTAAACCAAAGTGGTCTGCAAAATACCAGTCGTAACCAATCAACAAACTGGGGCCATACATTATACTGGAATCAGTTATGTAACCAATATATTGATCATAGTATGTCTCACTATAAACACCAAACCTGCCAAACTGAAGATCTGAATAGAGGTAATCCCAGAAATAGAGTTTTATTCCACCATTAAAAAAATAATTATCTCCATTTATTGGAAAATAACCGGCGCCTCCATGTATTCCAAGCCTTAAATTGCCTGGCATCAGATATTGTAATGACAGGCCAAGACCTCCATAACTATTACCGGCTCCTACGGCAACAGAAAAGTAATTATCTTGTTTCCTTATTTGCTTTCTCTCCTGCTTATTTAATATTTCCGGATATCTGCCAGTATATTCATTCTGTTCTCTGTCCTGTGGAATTGCTCTTTCAGCAATCCTGGCTTGCTGGAATTCCGTTTGTTCCGCTGGTCTTGAAAACATTTCACTTGTACCATTCCTATATTTGATCATATATACTTCAGATATATTAATTACTCTGGATGGTTTATCAGTTCTGTTATAATCAATATATTTAATAAGATCAGGAGTAATTTCAAGAACCATTGATTTTATTTCCTCCCCATTATGCTTAACAATAATATCTTGAATAAATTCTGGCTCTTCCAACTGTTTCTCAACCTCAGGAATTTCAGCTTCTGATATTTTGTTTGCAGCAGCCACATCCTGCTTAATATTCTCTGACTGATTATTTACTCCTTGAATTTTTGTTTTGTTCCCGCCTATGGAAAATTTCTCTATGACTGCTTCTTTTTCTGGAATTGCCTCTTTCCTGGATTGTGTCGTAACTGCAATATTTACAGGCGTTATGCTATATACTTCAAATTGTTTTTCGTATCTTCTTATTTCATTGCTTTTATGGGTCTTATATTCAATAACCATTTTATATCGTCCTTCTTTATCAAGTTTTGGTACTATAACCTCATTAATATCTCTATTTATCCAATCAGTCCAGTTTAATAATGATTTGTTAATTGATTCTCCACCGCCCTGTAGAACCTCAATCCTGTATCTGTATTTAAAAACAACCGACTGGTTGACATAGAAACTCAGATTCACCTTCCCCAAAATACGGATCCTGTCAGGAATAGGATTTGTAAAATTAAAAGGAGTCTGGTCAGATATACTTTCCTCATAAGACAGATAATAAGATGTATGAAGGAGACTTAGACCATAAGAATTACTTGCGGCAAAGAGTAATATAAAAAGTCCAAAATTTCTTAAGAAGGTCATATTTAATATGTATTATTATATTTTTATATAGTATTTTACTTTTATTATCAACTAATAATAAGGCATTTATGTTTCTATATCATCCCTGATCATTTTTATTTACAGTTAAATCTGATCCGGACTTATCTTTTGGCAGTATCCTTATCGTTGTGTCATCTTCTATCGGTTTTTGATTTTTAAGTGGCCCAAATCTTCCTAATACAACACTGATATTGTCATCTGAACCATTATCTAATGCCCAATTTATAAGCTCTTTCACTGTTTTTTTCATGGATCTGTTCTTGAATATTATTCCTTCAAAGAATCCTGAATAATCTTTTGTTTTGTCAATTATCAATCCATCGGAGCAGAGCATGAATAAATCGCCTCTATTTAAGTTTTCATAATCTGCTGATTCCGGGAAAATATCTGGTTTATCCAATCCGCCATCTACGATTTTTGTTACAATGTTTTTATATTGAGAGATTATCGGGCTGCTAACTTCATTTTTATAATTTTTTAGATACTCCTGAATGTAACTATGGTCTTCGGTTATTAGTTTCATAGTGCCATCACTGATTAAATAAATTCTGCTATCACCCAAATTTCCCCACACATATTTCCCATCTTTTATAAGAACTGCAGCTAATGTTGTACCCATACCATTAAGATGGGGATTAGCAGCTATTATATCCGCGATACAGCTTTGACCAACAAGGAATGATTTTTCGAGTAATTCTTTAAGATTGAATTGAATATCTTTTCTCTTTATCTCTTTTTTTAAGAAATCAGTTATAGTTAACAGTACACTTTTACTTGCGAGATCTCCTCCGGTCATACCTCCCATACCATCGGCTACAGCAAGCAAATAAGTTCGTCTGGCAAGCTTACTGTTCGTAAGATTATCTTCATTGCTTTTCCTGAGGCCTTTATGTGACAATATTTCAGTTTTAAACCTCACATTTTTAAATTAAGGCTGGATATGATTAAATATTAGATATATCCAAAATTTTCATAAGGCATTCATTGTGAATTCTTATACTAAATATTATATTTTATATTTCATTTCTACTTCACCAAATGTCAGCACTGATCCGGTAATAAGTTCAGCCGATGTATTTGGTAGTATCTCATTACCATCCAGTTTTGTATAATTCGTCTCACTGAGATTTTTAATATAGAGCTTTCCATCCTTCAGGATAATTTCTGCCTGCCGGCGCGAAATAGTCCTTTCTTTTAGTTGAATATGCGCAAAATCACGAGGTCCGGTAACTCGTTCTCGTCCGATGGTAACTATACTTCCCTCTTCAGTCGGATATCCACCTATTTTAATAATTCGTCCTTTATCGTCGCCTGTAAGTACCTCGAGTTCTCCGGGGATAAATTTCATTGTCTTGGGAACTGAAGCAGGTATTACCATTGTCTTGAGATTTTCTTTTTGAATAGTGAAATTCTGACCTTCAGATGAAGGTTTGAAACCAGTTTCTACAGATGCTGGAATCTCATCTTTTTTCTTTTTACCCAACAAATAGAGTAAAATTATGATCAATGCAGAAGCAACAACAATTAAAATGTATAACCAGTTCTTTTTCCACCAGGCATAGTTATCATTAACCCCTATTCCTGATGCAGCGTCACTTTCTGTTATTATTATTGGTTCAACTTTGGTTTTTTCCCTTTCACTAATAAATGGAAGCTGGGTTTCATGTTCTATGTACAAGACACCTTTAACTATGTATTTTGCATTTGTCTCTGGCTTACCCTCAGCAGTGTGAACTTTAATTATTGCACCATAATCGTCTTTCAGATAATAATGAGACGTTGTCTGTTTGGTCGCCTCAATATATTGAATTACAAGACCGTTTACTTCAACCTCTTCCTGATTATAGCAAATTGGATTTTTAAGGATATCTTTTATCTGGGCGACTTTTGCATTCTGAGCATGAATGCACAAAACAGAAATGAAACAGATATTAACAATAAAAAGGAATTGTCTTTTATTCATAGTAGTTCCTCCGGCAGTTTGAAATTTATATTCAGTGATTATTTTGTTTACAAATTGAAACTGATAAACAATGCCGTTAAATTAATTGGTTAGAAAATAGATTACTATCACTACTTATAAGTATATGATGTACTCATTGTTGAGTATTCCAATTATTAATAATCTGCTGGTGTGGTCTGTACCCCTGATCGGTAAAATTTCCTGCTTAGTTGTTTCCTTCAGCAGTAATCTGTCAGTCAGATTGATATCCCTGATTTGATTGAGATTGATAAATTGAAGGGTTAGTTTATTGGAAAATTTTAATCTCCTGCCAGGAAGATTTCGCTTACCATGACCTGTCAAACGATGTTTGGATTCACCACTGAATAAATAATAGTGCCGGGCACATTCAATCGTCAGGTATAGTTTTTAAAAATCATTGATTGTATGATGAGAACGGGATAACATAACATGCATTTTATTTGGTGCAGGGATTAAATATCTTAATATTTTATCATTGGTCCGAACGATATGCCACAAACGCCTTGCACAGGTACATGTCTTACAATTACACCAATGTGAACAGCTACAGCTCCAATAAGCTATATGGCCTTTTAGTTCGATGTGTCATGAATTTTTGAGTTCATTAACAATTTGTTTTATTTACCACGAAGTGATCGAATTTTTGCGAAAAGGGTGAGAGCAATGCAAAACTTTTGGTATCGGCATGCAGTTTTCAGAACCCGGATTTTGAACTTAATCTAACCCTGAAATCTTTACTGCCTGCAAGTTCCCCCCCGTCCAGGTTATATGTAGGACTATACTTACCGCTCGGGATATCTTTAAGAGTATAAGAATTACAAACTCGACCGATATCTATATATTTTGTCGCTGCAGTATTTGCAGCAGATAAAGCCAAATCAGCAACAGCACCTAAAATGCCTCCAGCACCTGTACTTACTGAAGCGTCATAAATAATTGTACCTTTTCTATAGTAGAGAGTGTCATTTGTCTCAATTGATTTTGCAAAATATTCAACACCTACTGTCACAGTTGAACCTATGGCAGATTTATCCCACTTTTCAATTATAGTGAAAAGAGCAATATCTGCTCCAAAAACTTCACCAAATTTATTTAAAGATCCATTAATGAAAAGTTCAGCGTCATAGGCACTTTCCTGTTTTAATATATCCATGGTTATGAAGGGGGGTAGAACATAATACCCACTATTTGCCAAAGGAATATTTAGAGTCGAGTAAAAATATTCCTTTGCTTCAACAGCAGTGCTTCTATTTATCGGGGGCATTAACAAAATAACTAACGGATGTTCTTTGTAAATTCCTTCATATGCAATTGATTTCTTTACAGGAGTGGTTGTAGCACAACTGGTTAAAATTATCGCTATGAATAAAAAAACAATGTATATTCTTTTCATTTTTCAAGCATTTTAAGTATTCTATCAATAAATATTTTTGACTCAGGGTATAGTTCAACTTCCTTCATCAATAATGCCTTCCCTTCGTCAGTCTTTCCTGTTTGTAACAAAATGTAACCATAATCAGCATATATTCCAGGAGGCACAACATTCCTTGTTCCTGTCTGATTTTCAATTATATTTTTATAGTTCTCAATTAATGCCTGAGTTGATTTTTCGTCACTATTCTTCAGATAGTTATAACTTGTTGCTTCATATTTATTCCAGCTATATAATGGCTGTTGAACAGCACAAGACGAAACAAGTATAACTATTGAAATTAAGAGTAATGTTTTTTTCATTGTAATACTATTTTTTTAGTCTCTTGAGCTGCCACAAATATTTGTTTCTCATAAAGAACCTTCCCATCACATGAAACTTTCAAAATATGTGTACCAGTTGATATTGCATAAACTTCACCTTTCATGTAGCCAACTTTGTCCTTATTAACAACTGCTTTGAAGGTTATTTTGTCATCGACACTGACATCTACACCATTGGGATATGATTTAACGGGCCCCACAATTTCAATGAAAGCATCGTTTTCCATACCAACAGTTTTTGTTTTAATTCCACCACAGCTTGTCATTATAACAAAACTTGTTATTAAGAAATATATAATACTTTTCATTTTTCTACTTCTTTTATATAATAATTACCTATATTTTGTTTATCAACACTCCCTTCGATGAAAGAAACCATAGAAAACTCATTTTCAGGAGTATCACCTCCTACAAAATCTATTATAATTTTACCTGCATTTTTCCCGGGCAATTCTATTTTCATCCCTGTCTGTGGATTCTCTACCATTTTACCCTTTTCAACTACATTAAATATATCTCCAATTTTTAATCCTTGACTTTTCCCTCCAGAAATAATTATTCCATTATCATCATAGGTCAAGAAGAACGCTTTCCATGGTCTATTCATGCAATTGTTAATAATGTTCTCAACAAGTTTAGAGATTGCAACTGATATTGCTTTATCGCTCAAAGTAGCATCATAATCTGTTCTTTCTCCTAAACCCATTGTCGTTTTATTTGTCGTTTCTGCTTCACCTTTAGCTTCTTCAGAATAAATAATTGCGCCAGTAAATACATCAACCAATCGAATACTTACTCCAGCTTCAACAGTTTGAGTTTTGGTTCTTGACAAAACATTTAAATCACCGACATTTTTTCTACCGAATTCAGTTATAGATCCAATAATCAGGTAATCTGCATTGATTTTTTGAGAACCTTGACTTCCGGCAATTTTAAGTTCTTCCACAATTTTATCCATGTCTTGTCTTTCAAGGAGAAGAAACTTTCCTGAAGAGGCTAGTTTTGTTGATAAAATATCCAACGCTTGTTGAGCCATTTTATCATTTTCTTTATCATAAAATATCCCTTTCCCGTACTGAGTTTCATTAGAGAATCGGGCTATTGCTACTTTCCTTTTTAAGGTAAAGTCTTCTTGTTTAAGTTCTTGAGACTGAACTTGTGGTTCAACTTTAACTACCTTTCGCTGAGCAAAACAAGTCATAGTCATAAAACAAGCAATGATCAGAAGCAAGATTTTTCTCATGAAGATCGGTTTTTAGTTATACTATTTAGATTATGAATTATCAAAAAGTTTATGAAATGGTGTTATTAACTACTACCCATTCTTAGTACCACTATTCCTCTTTTCTTAATTTATTAAAATCATTATTATGATGATGTAAATATGTGTTAATTAACCGGAAATAACTCGCAGAGTTATTCTGGTTATTAACACCTTTTCTTTTTTGCTACTTTTTTCTTTTGTTGATAACTTCATTTCCTGTTAATATTTATGCTGCCTTTTTGTACAGTTCCGCCGGAGTTCTTCTTCCAATAACCTGGTGATGCAATTCGTAATTGTAATAGCTGATATACTCCTTTAATCCCTGGTATAGTTCCAGACCATCATTAGCCAGATGCAGGTAGACATAATCATATTTCAAAGATCTCCAGAACCTTTCAATAAGGTTATCCAAACTTTTGGATAACCTTATTGAAACTGATAAACAATGCCGTTAAAATTAATTGGTTAGAAATTAGATTACTATCACTACTTATAAGTATATGATGTACTCATTGTTGAGTATTACAATTATTAATAATCTGCTGGTGTGGTCTGTACCCCTGATCGGTAAAATTTCCTGCTTAGTTGTTTCCTTCAGCAGT